>CETW01031611.1_pt1 | contig 12914 bp, 11 predicted proteins | sample 361381 | NCBI WGS metagenome assembly CETW01 (sample SAMEA2620570, study PRJEB7988) | marine metagenome | isolation source: saline water (ENVO:00002010), including
GTAAAAGAAGTAGAAATAGGATTATCTTATACACCTGAGATAACAACATTGCCACCTGAAACACAGCTACAAGATGGTATTACTGTTGGGCAGAAAAGACGAATTGTTAGAACTGTTCTAGATATAGTAGGAACTTTGAATGTGAAAGCACAAGGAACTAAAATTTTGGTAAGATCTGTTACAGATGACTTTTCATTAGAACCACAACCAATAACTAGGAGAGAAGAAGTTTTTATGTTAGGTTGGAACTTATTAGGGAGAGTGACTATTACTCAAGATGAACCATTACCATTGACGTTAAATGGTGTAATGCTGGAGGTAGAGGTATAATGGGTGGACATGCACAAATGGCAATGGCTGTTATATCTGTAGCCAATGCACAATCACAAAAGTCTCAGTATAAAGCACAACAAAGAAACTACGAGAATATGGCTGAGATGTCAGAAATGGAAACTGATGACGAAGTCCTAGAAGTAGAAGAAAGACTTAGAGAGCAGCTTTCATCATTAGATTCGGATATGGCTGGTCGTGGTGTATCTGTAGGTGCAGATGGCACATATACAACTTTAAGAAGAAATGAACAGAAAAAAGCTCAAAAAGATATAACAAAAATAAAAGCAATGGGTGTTCAAAAGAAACAGCAATATAGATTAGGTGCATATAGTTCTAAAATGAAAGGCAGACAAGCAATGCTAAAAGGAACTACAGATGCATTAGGATATGGATTCAAAGCATCAAGCTATAAGCCATATTCATCTATGTTTGATAAACTTAAACCATCAAAGAAGGCATAATGGCATTTAAAAGAACAACAGGATCAAGTGTAAGATATCGTCAACCTGGAATGGTGAGTATAGCACCTGATAATACTATGACTAAAACTATAGCTTTTCTAGATGATGCTATAGAAAAGAAGCAAGAACTTGATTTATTAACTGCTAAAGCTGGCATTTCTGATAAAGCTCAAGCTGATTATTTAAATGCTATAAATAAAAAACCTTTAGATAAAGATACCAGTCAATTTAATACAGCTGTTTTAGGTAATTTAAATTATGAAGCTGATAGCATGTTTCTTAATGATGCTCAGAAAAAAGGCTTAAATGCTATATACAGAGCTGAGATATTTTCTAATGCTAGTAATGATATTGTATCAAAAGCACAAGTAAGAGCTAGTTCAGTACTTGTAGAAAATCCATCAGACCCATTCTTAATTCAAAAAGAAAAAAAGAAATTTATTAATAGCATTAAATTAGATCAAGCTCCTCCAGCTCTTAGAAATGATCTTACAACAAAAGTATCAAAGATATTTGATTTAAAAGTTGTTGAAGCAAATCAAGCTAAAATAAAAAAAGAAAAAATCATAGCATTAGAAAATGCAACAGTAAACTTTAATATAGAAACAGATAATACTAAAAGCCTCATCATGGATAATGTTGATGTTGGTTATAATGAAAAAACAAATGATGTTACTGTTAATTTTGGTAAAGCTAAAGAAGTCTCAGAAAAAACAAAAAAGTTTTTTGCATCTTATGCACAATCTATTGTTTTAAATGGTGGAGACAAAGCAGAGTTTTTTAAAAAAGTAAGTAATTGGCAAACACAAACAGTTACAGCAATATTAGCAGATGGTTTAAAAAAAGCTTATAAGAAAGGTCATTATGAAGGCCAAGAGTTTCTTACCTCTTTAGAACTAGCAGTAACAAAAGATCCCAAGTATTTTAATACATTAGTTAAAAAACTAGGATTAGATTATGGAAGTCCATTTCAAGACAATAAAAAAGCCAGTTATATTAACATTGGGGGTTTAGGTAATAAAAGCATAATACAAGCGTTAAACCAAAATTTAAAAAGTTTAAATGCACAAAGAACAAACGATATGAATATGGTTGCAGACTTTAATAGTAATTTATATCATTCAACTAAAAATAAGATCTTAGCTAACAAAATAGCTTTTCAATCTGGCTCTACACAACCTCATAGTATTACATTTGATACTATTACAAACTTGCCTTTTAAAAATCATAAAGATGGAACACTTAATAAAGCACAAGCTTATAAATCATCACTAGGAGATTTACTTGTTGGTTATAATAAATTATCATCAGGTAGTAAAACGAAAAAGCAAAAGTTAAAAGATGAATTTGCTTTTAATATGAATAGACTTAACAATCCATTTAATCCAGTTTCTAACTTAAACCCTATAATTAATGAAGGGTTAAATGGAGATGAAATGGACTATGACCATGAAAGTAATTTTGGTTATTTATACAATAAAACTAGAGAGCTAATCCAAAAAAATTCAGACGTTTTTGGCGATGGCACATTGGAAATGCAAAAACTGGATATTGCTAGAAATAAATTTATGAATAATCTAAAGAAAAATGATTTTGCACAATCTTTTACTTCTCTAAAATTAATCACACAAGAAAACTTTGGATTGCCACCTTATAAAGTAAAAGAGTTTGCTGATAACTTTGTTTATCCCAAAGCAGTAAGTTTAGCTCAAGCTAATGAATTTAAAGGTCAAATTAATACATTAGTCCAAAATTATCAAACTTCTTATAGCAAAGAAAAACAAAAAGAAGATGCAGCAATAACAGCTTTAAATAATGCTAGAAATGGCAATATACCAAATGCCAATGTTATGGAAAAATCATTAACTAACCTTGGAGTATTAACACCAAGCAATACTGATATTGTTAGTACCAATCCACAAATTGCTACTGCATCAAAAATTAATGCTAAAGCAATAATGAGTGAATATAACTATGTGCCAGAGTTTGTAGCATCACATTTACAAAATGCTAAAACATTAAAAGAAGAAATATACAATCAGATAATACCTGTGTTTAGAGATTGGTTTGTTACTGAATATGTGAAAAAAAGTGATAAGATGAGATTTGAACAACAATTTAACAAACAATTTCCAGACATGACTTTTCAAGACTTTAAGGATTTAGTTCTAGAAGGTGACTATAAAAGTTTTCAATACTACTTTAGTACTGAAAAAGAGCAAAGTATAGGAAGGCTAAAGAACACAGTAGATAATATTGATGAAACAATTGAAAGCATGGTAAGTGAAGTTAGATTTACTAACAATTGGGATTGGAACGCTTGGCTGTTACAACCAACTGCTTATACTATTGGTTACTTAGGTCAAGATGATAATTTTGGATTATCGAGTAATCAGAATGATGCACTTAATACTATTAGAGGTCAATTTGACGTAGATACTTTTGGTGAAGTTTTAATGAAAAACAATGATTTTAAAAGATTGTTTTTTAAGAAAGTTAAAATCAACTTTACTAGACTGGGTCTAAAAGGAGAAGATGGTTTAAGAAAAGCAGTTAATCTTACTATGGTAGATCTTAGTGGCAAGATTGGTATAGAAGAAATAAGAGATAGCTCAGGTAATAAACAAATGAAATTAGCATACTATCCTATGAATATGATGGTTCGTAATGGAAATCCTGATTTTTCTGAACTCTATAAAGATAATGATGAGTTAATGTTAAACGTAAATAGAACCATGAGAGATCAGATAAAAAAAGTAAGACCAATGTTAGCTAATATAGAATGGTTTGAAGACTTTAATAATGCTGTAGAAAACAATGGTATTAATTATTCTGTGCATTTAGGAACTGGTGGTATGCCACAGTATAAAGTTAGTTTCTTTGACTCTCAGGGTATAGAACAAACTGTTGTTGAAAACTATAGTTTTAACCACAGACATAATATTATGATATCAGCTATAGAAAAAGCTCAGTCTAAGATTAAAACAATACCTCTTAAAAGTTTGCTTTATTCTATACCTTTTGTAGACAAGGTTATTCTTAAACAAGAAGCAGAAAAAGTAATGAATGACGGAGATGTAACTGGATTTGTAAATAGACTTATACAAATGAATCAAACATTAGGTTTAAAAGTAGAAGGTTTAGTTCAATCTGCTGGTGGTAAAGTTAATCTTACATTGTCAAAAGAAGAAACTGATGCATTAAAAACTTTTATAGAAAATTTAGATAATACATTTATGAATCTGTCATTACCTGGGTTTTTATTAAGAGGACAAGACTAATGCAAGAAGATTATTTTCTTGGTTCTTTATATGCAAAAGAAAGAATTAATTTTGTCGATAATTATGTCAAAGCTTCAAAGGAGTTAGAAAACAACCCCTACTATTGGTCCCAAGAGGCCTATGGACCACAAGAGGGTGTGTTAGACCAAATAAAGCCAGACAGTTTTGAAAGTAATTTTAAAGAAGATCTACATGCATCATGGCGACAGTTTAGTGAAATCTTTGCAATTAAAAGATTAATAGAACAAAATGGTATAGAAGATGATCCTACTTATGATCCATATAAAGACCCACAATTAGATGCATTTCCTACATATAGATGGAGATTTCATAATAGTGGCAGTCAAGCTGAGACAGCATTAAGAATAGAAAGATTCCAACAAGATTTAGAAGATGTTGAAACATTAGCATCAAGCACAAGATTTATGCCACAAGCAATTGCATCACTTGCTAGTCCTCTTACTTTTGCACCTCTGGCTCCATTACGAGTAATGAGGTATGGTAGTAATTTATCTAGGTTTACTGGTGGTGCTGGTTTTACTATGTTAATGCATACTCCAGCAGAATTGCTTGTACATAGCATGAATGAAGCTAGAACTGATATGGAAACTTTGTTAATACTAGGAGGTGCTGGTATTATAGGTGGGTCTTTTACAGCTGCATTTGGTAAGAACTTGGGTAGACGTAGTACTTTATTTGATAGAGAGCCAGAACCACAATTATTAGAAGGCCCTAATAAAGTAGGACCTGGGGTTGGTGCAAACATAAATCCTGAGAGTCCTTTATATAGACGTTCTATGTATGATGCTATGGACAATGATGCTTTTATTGAAATTGGTGGATTAGAAAAACTACCATGGAATCCAGTACTAAGAATGGCACAATCACCTAATCCAGTAGTAAGAACTCTATTTGCTAAAATGGTTGATGTTGGTGGCATGATACAGAAAAAGGTTCTTGGAGAACAAGCAATGGATCAATCTGTAGAAGCCACATTTAGAACTAAGTACATAGGTGGATTAGTTACAGCACTTAGAAGAATGGACTTTGAGTATATTAGTTATAGAGGTTTGCAACCAAAAAAAGGTGAAATAGGTTTATCTATGCAAAAGATGAAACTACAAGCTAAAGATAAATTAGGTGGTGGTGATGGTAAAATATCTGATTATGAGTTTAGAGTAAGAGTTACCAAAGCAATTAGAAATGGTGGTCAAGATGTTATAGAAGATGAAGCAACACCATTTATTAATAGAGCTGCAAGAGAAGGTAAAAAGCATTTTGACCTAATAAAGAAAGAAGGTCAAAGTGTAAGAATCTTTGAAAAAGAAGTTAAAGGTGTATTAAAAGTTCTAAGAGATAAATTAAATAGAGCTACTGATGATGATACTAAAGCTAGACTTCGTGGTGAAATAGAGATTGCATCTGAAAGACTTGCAGAAATACAAGCAAGAGGTCCAAGCATAAATACTGCAAAAGGATATGTTACTAGAATACCTAGAATTGATGTTCTTATGGAAAGACAAGAAGACTTTGTCCGAATTGTGGCAAGTTGGGCAAGAGGGCAATATGGTATTACACCTGAACAAGCAAGATCTTTTGCTAAAGAAGTGCATGATACATATACAAGAAGTAGACCATTCTTTGACATAGATGAAGGAATGTCACAAATAGATTGGATTAAAAATCCAGCATCAGTAAAAGCAAGAAGTTTCTCTATACCTGATGAACTTATAGAAGAGTTCTTAGAAAATGATATAGAAACTATAATGCGACACTACACAAAGACTATGGGTACTGATATTGAATTGATGAGAATGTTTGGCAGTATTGACATGGGTGACGTTATTAAGTCAGTACAAGATGAATATGCTAAACTAATATCAGAAGCTACCACAACCAAAAGAAAAACAGAACTTCGTAGAAGAATGGAATTAGACATAAAAGATATAAGAGGTCTTAGAGATAGACTTCGTGGTACATATGGAGCATCTAAAGATCCACATCAAACTTCTAGTCGTGTTGTAAGAGCAATGAAATCATTTAATGTTCTAGTTGGTATGGGTAGTGCAGTTGTTTCTTCTGTTCCTGATGTTTTTAGAACAGTTATGGTAGAAGGCTTTACAACAACGTACCAAAAGGGTTGGAGTAAATGGTTCAATGATATAAGTGATATAGCTTCTAAACTAAAAGCCAGAGAGTTAAGGGCAGCTGGTATAGGTGGAGATGCATCTCTTGGTCTTAGATCACATGCATATGCAGACATAGGAGATACATTTGGTAATAGATTTGGATTTGAAAGAAAACTATATCAAGGCACAAATCTATTTTTTATGTTAAATGGATTAAACTACTGGAATCAAATGATGAAAGAGTTTGCTGGTAGTGTCACTATGTTAAGAATGACAGATGCTATTATGACACCATGGAATAGGTTGTCTACTGGATCTAAAGAAAAATTATTAAAAAATGGCATAGGACAACAAGATCATGCACAGATGCAACAGCTTATAAGAACTCATGGACAGAAGATAGATAATGAGTGGTTTCCAAATACAGATTTTTGGACAAACATGACACAAAGACAAAAGTTTAGAAATGCTCTAAACATGAACGTAGAAAGAACAATTATAACACCTGGAGCTGGTGACAGAGCTTTATGGACTTCTACTGAGTTTGGTTCATTAATTACACAGTTTAGAGGTTTTGGACAAGGCGCTATGATTCGTATGCTTAATGCTGGCTTACAAGAAAGAGAAGGTGCTTTTTGGCAAGGTGCATTTTTACTTGTTGGTTTAGCTGCTCTTGTTAATGAGTTTAAAAGAAAACAATATGGTCTTGATGACAGACCAGAAAGCTTTAATGAAAAGATGGTTAATGCAGTAGATAGAAGTGGTGTTCTTGGTTGGTTTGCAGATGTCAATAACGCAGTAGAAAAAGTAACAGATTTTAAATTAGGTATGAGACCTTTTTTAACAGATAGACCAGAGTTTGAAATGCCATTCGGTGCTAAGATAGGTTCTTTGTTTGGTCCAGCTGCACAAAATCTAAACAATGCAGTTGGCATAACATCTGATATTCTTACTGGTACTGCTAATGCAAAAACATTAGAATCTTCTAGATTTATATTTCCTGGGGGTAACTTACCTTACCTAGATCCAATACTTGATGGAGTCTTTAATCCTAATGTGAATAGTAAAAGTAATTAATATAATGGATAAATAGAGTATGGCTACTGTAGTAATAAATGATAATGACGCTAGAATTAAATATGATAATCAAGCTGTTGTTGCAAATGTAACAGAATTGATTATTGATTTTCCGTTCTTTTCATTAGATGACATCAAGGTAATTAGAACTGCCAGTAACAATACTGAAGTCCAGTTACAAAGGGGAACTGCAACAAATGAGTTTTCAGTAACAGGTACAGCAGTTGATGATGGATTTACTGGTGGCTTTATTAAACTTAATGATACTAATGATAATACATTTAGTTATACAATATTTAGAGACACACCAGTGGAAAGAACAAGTGACTTTCCAACATCTGGTCCGTTTAATATATCTACATTAAATACAGAATTAGATAAATTATTTGCAATTATGCAACAGTTAGAATCTGCTGTTGGTCGTGCTATGACATTAAAAGATTCTGATTCTGCAACAACAATTGACATACCATTAACATCTGCTAGAGCAAATAGATTACTTGCATTTGATGGTTCAGGTAATACTGTAGCTGGTCCAACTACTGCATCTGTAACTGATGTTGGCACACAACTATCAGCTGCAACTACAGCTGCTTCTACTGCAACCACACAAGCTGGCTTAGCATTACAAGCTGCATCTGATGCAACTAGTGCTAATACACAAGCTCAAAATGCATTAACTGCTGCTGGTATACCAAGTACTTTATCAGGACAAGGTGGCAAAATATTACAAGTTAACTCTGGTGGAACTGGATATGAACTTGCTGTTTCAGCAACAAATAATGGAGTTTTTTATGGACTCCGTGTCGACACTACTACTGGTCATCTAGTAGTAGACAGTACAACTTTAGGTGGTAGTGAAAGTTTTAACATAGATACCTATGATAATTACTTTTTTTCTTCTCCTAATATTGGATTTTCTTTAGATTCATCTGGAGATTTAATTTTAACCACACCGTAGGAGGTTCTATTGGCAACAATAAATGTAGGAAAACTAAGGGTAAATTGGAGAGGAGCATATAATGCCGCTACTGCTTACGAAGTAAATGATGCAGTGTCCTACCAAGGTAACTCTTATATAGCAATTACAGCAACAACTGGCAATCTGCCAACTGTTACTGCTAATTGGAATATCATGGCACAAGGCACAAATATTCTCACAACTGCTGGTGACTTTATGAGTCATGATGGATCAAGTGCAACAAGAGTACCTGTTGGTTCTGTTGGTCAAGCATTACAGGTAACAAGTACAAATACATTAGGGTTTGGAAACCAAAAAGGTTTTCAAGGCATTGATGTATTAGAATCAAATGTACCATTATATGCAAATACAACTAACAGTACTATTCCTGGCACAGATGGTAAAAGACCTTGGTTAGCACAGTATAATGGTAAATCAGGTGCTAGTGCTGATTGGATTCCTCAAGATGGTATGCCTAATGGTCATTGTGGTCCAGTAAAAAGATCTTATGATGAATATATAGATCCTCAAACCACACCTATGTTTATAAATTCTAATCATGAAATAATGACTACGGGTTATTCTGCTTATGGAATTGGATCATTTACTAACGGAAATTATAATCCTAGAGTACAAAGAAGTATGGCCTTAGCTATGGAAAGTGGAGGCATGGCTGCTGATGAAAAATTTGTTCGTATTTGGTATACTGGCAATTTTACATTATATGCCCTCACAAACAAAGGTAATGTATGGGTACAAGGTGAAAATAGTTCAGGACAATTAGGTCTTGGAGATACAAACGATAGATTTCAACTTGTTAGAAATCCATATCTTGGCCCTAATGCAACAAATAATAGTATTTCATGTGAGGTGTCTTGTGTAATAATTAATGATGCTAGAGGTTATCAGGGCATTGGTAATACCCATGCATTTTTTATATTGCATGATGGTCGTGTTATGGGAACTGGATGGGCTGGAAATGGATCACTTGGTAATGGTAGTACAACCAATGTTAATGTACCTACAATTATAAGTGGTCTTACAAATATAGTTATGATTAGTTGTGGATATAATGATACTTATGCAGTTGATTCTAGTGGTAATGCTTATCATACAGGAAATAATGCAAATGGCATATCTTCTTTAGGAAGCTCTAGAAACGCTTTTGCACAAATGACTGCTGTATCAAATTGTGAACAAATTATTTGTCAAAATACCTACTATTACAATGGTGGTGTTTCTGCCAATGGTTATTACATAAATACAACTGGTGACCTATATGGTATTGGTTATGGTGGAGTGGGAGCTTTAGCACAAGGTAATACAACTGCTTCAGCTACTTGGGTGCAAATTGGTGGTAGTGAAAACTTTAGTGCAGTACAAGTCGCTGGTAATGCTTCAACATTAAGCGTATTAGCTTGGCTTGGTAATACATCTGGTCAAGATGGCCCAGGTGATATGTATACTTATACTATAGCTTCTAATACTGGTATGCCTTTTCGAATGTTTGGCAACAACGGTGGTGGACAACATATGCAAGGTAATACAACTGCAAATCAATCGGTTAGAACACCTAGCACCTCAACATTTGACCCTACACATGGAACTATGAATAGTAGTGCAGATGGATCTATTAGTAAAACTCAACTTGTTTTCCCAAGAAATAATATGAAAGCATGTTTTCCAATGAGAACAAGTGGTTACAACTCTCCAGGTTGGTGGGGTTTAGACACACAAGGTCGTCTATGGATATGGGGATATATGGCACAAGTTTATGATAGATATGCTAATACTGGTGCTGAAACATTTACTTTGGCTTATCTCTTTCCAGCACCAAATACACATACACTTACTGGACAGACTGCATGGTGGGTAGGAGAAATAGATAACTCATTCGTTGATATTGTTTCCTTAGGTCATTATTATAGTGGATATTGGACACATATTGCGAGAATGAGTAATGGAGACATGTATATGATTGGTAATAACTACTATTACCAACATGGATGTTCTCAAAACGTACATCACCATTGGTGGCATAAAAGAAACCCATAGGAGTAAATATGACATTCACACCACATTTAACTAGAAAGTTGTATAAAACAACACTTAAACGTAATGCAATTAAACATCCACCTAACTTGCCAGCATGTGATGGAGCTGGTAAAGATCAAGATTATGTGAAGCCAATACAATGGCATTTTATAGGAGAAGATGTTTATGCTACAATGTGGTCTGATTATGCGACTGCTTATAATAAACTAAATGCTAATAAGTTTATTGTAGCCAGTTCAGATGATGCAACAAAAGTACAAGCTTTGTATGCAGATGAATGTCAAAGAGCAATTAATTTTGAAGTGACATCTAAATATGATGCTACTCAATTAGCTGTACCATCTGATGCTATAAAAAAAGATATTACTGCTATTACAAAAAAACATACTGATAAGTTTGGCAGTATGGTTTTGATTAAATAGTGTGGCATATAATATTAGAATATATGCCCATGCCTAAACTATCAGTCCAAGAAGTCAAAGCAGAGTTAGATACACATGAAGCTGTTTGTGCAGAAAGATGGAAAGAAACAATATTAAGAATAAAACGTATTGAACATATTATGATTGGTACTGCTGGTACAACAATTGTTTTATTGATAGGTTTGCTTGTGAGGTAAAATGGATCCAGCCACTATTGGGTTGTTATTAACTGGTGCAACCAAAGCATTTAATTATCTAAAGCAAGGAGTGGCCCTCGGTAAAGATTTAGAATCCATGTCCAGCCAAGTGTCCAAATGGATTAGTTCAAGTAGTGACATTGACCACATGGAGAAAAGGGCTAAGAATCCTCCATTAGTCCTATCTTGGCTCAAGGGTGGCACTATTGAACAAGTCGCCCTTGAGTCATATATGGCAAAGAAAAAGCTAGACAAACAAAGATACGAACTCAAAAATCTAATTAATATGTCATATGGTCCACAAGGATGGAATGAACTTATGGCATTGGAAGGTCGTATTAGAAAAGAACGTCAAGCAGCTGTATATGCAAGACAACAGAAGATGGATAAAATCCTTAACTGGATTGGTATTGTTGTTTTATCCGTCACTATACTTGGCCTTATATTCTTTATAGCTTGGCTTTATAGAGAAAAGAAGTTTGGTAGATTATGAAGCCAGCTTTTGTATTGTTGTGTTATCTTGCTGGTAATCCAGCTGGACAGTTACACTTAGCAAGTGTTAATAACTGTGTATATTTTAAAAAGTTTCTTACAAATCAAACAGTTAAGATTGGTGAAGAAACAAAAAACTATGAGTGTTATTGTAAACTTGTTAAGGTAAATAATCAGATGAGATTATACTAATGGCATTATTTGTAGATACAGATCATTCACAGAAAAAGAAGGTTTTGCCTGATGCAAGTGGCACAATCATGCTTACAAGCCTTGCTGACGCAGATGCAAGTATAGGCATTGTACCTGTAGCAGCTGGTAGGTTTAACTTAAATGGTGGTCATGTTAAAGCAAAGAATATATCTTGTAGCAGAACAGGTATTGGTAGCTACAGACTGACATTTGGTACTGCAAGACCAGATGCAAATTATGTTGTAACTGCACAAGTTATAAAAGATCCGAATGTTTTAATGGAAGATCTTAATATACATGTAGCTAATAACTCACAACAGACAACTCACTTTGATTTAGATATATATGAAAGAGAGAATCCTGATATAACCATTGAAAGTGGTCTAACTCTTACTAGTATGTTGGATGCAAACACACCTCTTGTTAATTCTTTATTTGCTCCAACTTCAACTAGTACATTTGCAGCTGAAGTTGTTTTTCCAACAACAGTTACTACTCCTTGTACCTTATGGGAATTAGGTGGTGGGGGTTATGGAGCAACTATAGGATTCCATGGCACTAATTTATTTAGATTAGCATTTGGCTCAGGTGCTGCTCCTACACCAGATCCACAAAGAATCTTTGTTGATATTAGTCCAAGTGTTTTACCTCTTGATGGGCAGTTACATACACTAGTATGGGAAATAGTTTTAGGAAGTCCACCAGCTGGTAGAATATATGTAGATAACATATTGGTAGGTGAAACAATTGGAACAGGGCAAAACATAGGTACATTTGCTGGTGGAGATACTGGTGGTTTTATAAGTCAATTAAATCAAGACAGTCCAGCATATCAATTTATCAGAGTAGGTGAACCAAATATAAGATGGCCTTATGGTTTTGAGGGTAAATTAAGACAGTATCAAAACCAACAGGTATCTGTTACTATGCAGAATACAAAAAGAGATAGACCTTTTTATGTAGTTGTACATGATTTTTAGGAGAAGCTTATGGCATTAACAAAGAAACAAAAAGACATGTTAGCTAAACATAAAGAACACCATAGCAAAAAACATATGGACTTTATGGTTCAGAAGATGATGTCTGGTAAAACATTTAAACAAGCACATAATATGGCACAAAAGAAGGTAGGAAAATGATACAAGCATTAATTGGTCCAGCTACAAAGTTACTTGGAAAATTTATAGAAGACAAAGATACTAAGAACAAGATCGCCTTTGAACTAAGTACGATGGCTGAGAAACATGCACAAGAGTTAGCCAAGTCACAGATTGAAGTTAATAAGATGGAAGCACAATCAGGGCATTGGTTTGT
>CETW01185016.1_pt1 | contig 12872 bp, 9 predicted proteins | sample 361381 | NCBI WGS metagenome assembly CETW01 (sample SAMEA2620570, study PRJEB7988) | marine metagenome | isolation source: saline water (ENVO:00002010), including
TTCTTGATAGACTCGTTCGCTACGATCCAGAGTTCACTTCTGGTTCGACCAAATTAGCAGTTCTTAAGCTTGCTGTTCCGTCACAACTTAACAAAGACGATCTCGTTGCTGCTGAGTTATTGACACACGCTGGTGTTGCAATTACTAGTTCTGAAGGACTTCATGTTCGTCGCTTGACCCAGTATTCTGGTTCTGCTGCTAACAATGGTATCTACGGTGCTGGCGATCCAAAAGATCACCTTCTCTTGGTTATCGCTTCCGATACAAGAACCGTGGCACAATTGTCCGCATCGTTCTCCCACGCTCCAATGCAGCTTGAGTTTGCATCGGCTGATAACTTTACCGCAGGTGGTCAAATTGGATCCGTCATCGGTACAGATCTGTGGGGTGCAGAGCAGGCTTCTAATGCTGTTGGCGCAACCGCTGGTGTTATTCCAGAAATCGACATCAAGGTTGATTCTGTGAGCATCACGGCTGTCACCAAAAAGCTCAAAGCTAAGTGGACACCTGAGTTGGGACAAGATCTCAACGCATACCACAACCTTGACGCAGAGGTCGAACTTACTTCTATCCTCTCTGAGCAAATTGCTCTTGAGATCGATAAGGAGATTCTCGAAGATCTCGTTAAGGGTGCTACCGCTGGTAAGTATTACTGGTCACGTCACGCTGGTAAGTTCGTAAACCGTCTTACTGGTCAGGAGATTGGTGCTACCACAGCAACTCCAGACTTTACCGGAACTGTATCCGAGTGGTATGAGACTCTCGTTGAAACCATCAACGACGTGTCTGCACAAATTCACCGCAAGACTCTCCGTGGTGGCGCTAACTTCATCGTCGTTGGACCTGAAGTTGCCAACATCCTTGAGTTTACCGCTGGATTCCGTGCTTCCGTAACTGCTGACGCAGAACGTGGAACCGTTGGTGCTGTTAAGGTCGGCGCACTTTCCAAGAAGTGGGATGTGTATGTTGATCCTTACTTCCCACGGAACGTCATTCTCGTCGGACGCAAGGGCGGCTCCTTCTTGGAGAGCGGATATGTGTATGCACCTTATGTGCCACTACAGGTCACACCTACTATCTTTGGAACCGAAGACTTCGTGCCCCGCAAGGGAGTCATGACACGCTACGGTAAGAAGATGGTTCGTCCTGACATGTACGGACTCGTTATCTGCCTTGACCTCGTTTAATACGATTAGTCAAGTCGTAGTCTAAAAGAATTCCCTCGTCAAGCAATTGGCGGGGGTTTTCTTTATGCCCTTAACTATTTAATGAGAGGAGAACTATAATTAATGGCAATACCCACTTTGACACCAGCTAGTGAAGTTAGCGCAATAGTCTTACCCGCAACAGGATCAACATCGTTTGTTGCAAGTAAATGCCCAATTGGGGTATATACATCCTCTGTTGATTTCTTATCCGGTGCATCAGACCAAGTTGCTTATACATATCAAAAGCTTGGCGGAGATATCTTAGATATCGAATTAACTACTGGTAGTGTATATGCTGCCTATGAAGAAGCAGTGTTAGAGTATTCTTATATTCTTAACATGCACCAGTCTAAAAATATTCTTTCAGATGTGCTTGGTATGACGACAGGGACATTCAATCATGATGGCGAACTTAAAGACGGGATACTTTCATCAAGCTTAAGTGGCACTCACATTTCATTAAAATATCCAAAAATAACTCTTGCATTTAACCAAAGATACACAGAAGGTGTTTCTACTCAAGCAGGCATCGGAGGATCAACTAGAATTTATTCTGGATCATTTACTGCGGTCAATGACAAACAAGACTATGATTTGGGCGCAATTATTCTCAGCGCTTCAAACAACGATCTCGACGAGGCAACAGGAAATCCTGTTCCTTATTCGGGTTTAGTTTCTGGCAAAAAAGTTATTGTTGAAAGAGTGTATTATAAAACACCACACGCTATGTGGAGATTCTTCGGATACTATGGGGGGCTTAACACAGTAGGCAACCTTGCTAACTACGGACAATATGCAGATGATTCCACATTTCAGCTAATCCCAGTTTGGCAAAATAAAGCACAAGCAATGGCATTTGAAGATTCAATTTACACCAGAAATTCACACTATTCTTTTGAATTAGATAATAATCATTTAAGAATATTTCCAGTTCCACAAAGTCCTGATTCTGTTTCTCCAAAATATTTTCATTTTGATTTTAGAATTGTAGAGGATGCATGGTCAGAAAGTTCAGGATCAGCCGGTGTTAATGGTATTAACAATATGAACACAATTCCATTTGCCAATGTTCCTTACACCAGTATTAACTCGATTGGTAAACAATGGATACGCCGGTTTGCCCTTGCATTGTGTAAAGAAACACTTGGACAAGTTCGCTCTAAATTTGCAACCGTTCCAATCCCAGGTGAGTCTGTAACTCTTAATGGACCAGCACTTATATCCGAGGGTAGAGAAGAACAGAGCAGTCTTCGAGATGAATTAAAAGAAACATTGGATCAGTTAACCTACCAGGCTCTCGCAGCAAAAGATTCTGAAATTAGTGACAATGTAAATAATGTAAACAAAAATGTTCCAAAGGGCATCTTTGTTGGATAGGGGTATGACACATGGCAGATGACGAAAAGTGGAAACAACCTGCACAGCCACCACCACCATTGTTTTTGGGCGAGAAAGAACGCAACCTTGTAAAGCAAGTTAACGATGAGCTTATTGAGCGCGTCATTGGACAAGAGGTGGTTTACTACCCTATTGACGACTCTATTACGCAATACAATAATCTTTATGGCGAGGCAATAGAAAAAACATTCCTGCCCCCTGTTCGAGTCTATGCTCTTGTAGATTATCAAAGCACAGAGACTAAAGCAGATACTGTTGGTGGTATGGACAAATCGAATACGATTACGATTTATTTTCATAAACGCAGATTAATTGAAGATCAGAATATATATGTCCGTGAGGGCGACTTTGTTTTATATGGAGATTACTACTACGAGATTGTTAGCACTCAGTGGGCAAGACAATTGTTTGGTCAGATAGAACATACGTTTGAGATTGTAGCCACAGCATACTATTCAAGAGAGGGACTATTCGATGCCACCTGATAACCCAAGAAAAAGTGATCTTGCTCCATTAAAAGAGTTGGAAATACAACCCTCAACAATTGAAACAATTGATCGTGCTCTTTTTGAATACATCGATGAAGAGCTTGATATATTTTGCACAACCAACAAAGGATTTAAAAAAGTTCCTTTCTTTTGGGCAGGGGCAGAACGAGCTTTTCAAATTAAACACAATAGAGAATTGCGCGATGTTAATGGTTGGCTTATTTATCCGCTTATGAGTATTCAGCGCACTGGAATATCAAAAGACTTAACTAAGCGTGGCTCTTATTACGCAGCAGGGCAAAACTACCCAGACACCAAGGGCGGCTCGATGACCGTAGCAAGGGTGATAAAACAAGATAAAACAGCCAATTTTGCCAATGCCGATTCTAAAAGGTTGGTTTTGGATACAGTTGGCACTAATCAAAACAATTTTCCAGGTCAAAATAAAAAAGTTGTTTATGAAACAATTACGGTGCCAATACCAGTTTATCTGGAGGTTACATACACTCTAACAGTTATGGCAGAATATCAACAACAGATTAATGAAATTATCACTCCATTCATGACTAAAACTGGAGCAGTAAATTATTTTGTTGCAGAGAAAGACAAACACCGATTTGAAGTGTTTATTGAGTCCGATTATACTTTAAACAATAACGCCGCCTCATTGCTCGAAGACGCGCGGGGATATGAAACAGAAATTAATTTTAGGGTGATTGGATATATTATCGGGGCTGACAAAAATGAAGAGCAACCTAAGATTGTTCGCAGAGAAAATGCTGTTGAAGTTAAGATTCCAAGAGAGCATGTAATTTTTGGTGATATACCTGAACATTTGAATGTCAGCGGCAATGTTCCTTTTTATCGAGAGTAAGTTTATATTTAGGTCTTTCGCTAATTTATTAACTATTTATTAACGATAATCAGAATATTTTTATTCGTAAGATGTTGAAGAGCGACAAGGAGACACTTCATAATGTCAGAAAGATCTTTTAAGTTTATTTCACCCGGTATTTTTATCAATGAAATTGACAATTCACAGTTGCCTGCCCTCGCAGATGAGATTGGTCCGGTAATTATTGGTAGAACAGAACGAGGACCATCTATGCGTCCGGTTAAAGTTCGTTCTTTTTCAGAATATGTTCAAATTTTCGGAAACCCAATTCCAGGCGGCGCAGGCGGCGATGTTTGGAGAAACGGTAATTATACTGCCCCAACTTACGCTGCATACGCTGCTCAAGCTTATTTGCGAAACAGCAACGCTGTTACTGTGGTTCGTCTCCTTGGAGCACAAAAAAGTGGATTATCTGATGGCGCAGCAGGCGAAGCTGGTTGGGAAACCGCTGCTTCTAATAATTTATCTCCTGCATCTAATGGCGGTGCTTATGGTCTTTTCTTATTTCCATCTGCCTCTGCGGCACACCATGTAACTGGTGTTCTTGCTGCTAAATGGTACTTAAACGAAGGAAGCATTGAGCTTTCTGGTACAGTGAGAAATGGCACTGTTGCCTCTTCTGGTTCTGCATTTTTAGTGATGGACAATTCGCAAGCAGGTGCTATTGCAGGTGCAGGCACTAACGAATTTAAAGTTCTCATCAAGAACTCCACCGGAGTTGTTCAAAGTGAAACTTCGTTTAACTTTACTCGCACAAGTTCCAAGTTTATTCGCAAGGTTTTCAACACAAACCCAACACTGATCAATACAGATATTACAAGAACAGCCAATCGTGAAACATATTGGCTTGGACCATCATATGAGGGACACGTTGCAGAATATATTACAGGCTCCAATTCGTTTGGTATTATTTTAGGGCTCGATAGTGGCTCTAATAGCGCAGCCGATTTTAAATATGGATTCCAAACACCTCAAAGTCCATTTATTATTTCACAAGATTTACAATCTTCTCATTCCGGTTTTGTAGCTGACTCACAAGTTCAGCTTTTTAAATTCGTCGGACTAGACTCTGGAGAAGATACTCAAAAAGCTATTAAAATTTCTATCACAGATATTAAAGCTTCCACGAACGAATTAGATCCCTATGGATCCTTTAGTGTTGAAATTCGTGACCTTACAGACAATGATAACTCCCCAGTTATCTTGGAAAGGTATAGTTCTGTAAATCTTAATCCTGCATCACCAAACTACATCGCCAGAGTAATCGGTGATCAATTCTTGGTTTGGGATGATATCGAGCGTCGTCATAGAGTTTATGGAAACTATGTTAATAACTCTAACTACATTCGCGTTGAAATGAATGAAGATGTCGATGCTGGAGCCACAGATGCCAGATTGTTGCCATTTGGTTCTTTTGGACCACCTCGATTTAAACAATGGACCGCTGCTTCTGGTAGTGATACACCAGCAGACAACTGGGTAACTGGTGCTTCTGGTATTGCACACCCATTCCAGCATGGAAATGATAATCCATTCTGGTTTGTTCAAGACGGGACTGACGGAACTGGTCATATTACTGCACGAGTTCTCTATCCTTCGATTCCTTTAAGAACCAATGCAACAGATGGAAACATTTCAGATCCAACAAATGCATATTTTGGAGCCGATACCACGCAAAAAAATAACAATCGTTTTGAACCCAGTGTTATCGATGTTCTTAGGGCGCTTCCAGATGGCACCGATACATTCTCAGGAACTAATGCTGGTAGTGAGTTCTCTTATGTCTTTACGCTGGACGATCTTAGTGGCTCCACTATTCCTGCTGGAGCAGATGGAGAAACTGCTGTCTATAGTTCTGGATCAAGAAACCGAGGCGTTTCTTTGACAGCAGTTAGCGGCACCTATGAACAGGTGCTTGATATGGGATACAACAGATTTACTGTTCCTATGTTCGGCGGCTTCGATGGCTTAGATGTTACAGAGAAAGAACCATTCAACAATACCGATCTTAGTGGAAAAACTGACACAACTAGTTATGCTTTCTATAGTGTGAGACGCGCAATTGATACTGTTGCGGATCCAGAAAGAGTTGAATATAATATCATGACAGTCCCTGGTATTAACAACCCCTCTCTAACTGCCCATGTTCTTGAGGTTTGTGAAAGAAGAGGGGATGCCCTTGGGCTTATTGATATTGAAAGCGGCTATGTTCCACAAACGGAAAACACGAATAGCCAACAAAACAATGCAGGTTCTGTTTCGACCGTAGTTTCAAAAATGAAAGAAAGACAACTAAACACAAGTTATGGCGCTGCCTATTATCCTTGGGTTCAGATTCGCGACACCATTAGTGACAGTCTCTTGTTTGTCCCACCATCAGTTGTTGCTCTTGGAACATATTCCAGCGCACAAAGAAATTCAGAACTTTGGTTCGCCCCCGCAGGCTTTACCCGTGGCGGACTGACTGAAGGTTCTGCTGGACTTCCAGTTATTCAAACCCGTGCTCGACTTACTTCAAAAGAGCGTGATGATCTTTATGAAGCAAATGTTAACCCAATTGCAACTTTCCCATCAGAAGGAATTGTAATCTTCGGTCAAAAGACGCTTCAGGTCACACCTTCTGCTTTAGATAGAATTAATGTTCGTCGTCTTATGATCTTTATCAAGAAGGAAATTTCAAGAATTGCAGCGACTACTTTGTTTGATCAAAATGTTCAGGCAACATGGAATAGATTTAAGGGAAGAACGGACGCCTTCTTGCTTTCAGTTCAATCCCGTCTTGGTTTGACAGATTACAAGATTGTTCTTGATAGTTCCACAACCACTCCAGAATTGGTTGATAGAAATATCATGTACGCTAAGATCTTCCTTAAGCCAGCCCGAGCTATTGAATTCATCGCCCTTGACTTTGTTATCACAAATTCAGGCGCAGGATTTGAGGATTAAAAAATGAAGCACTATATATTACAAATGGAGACTTATAAATAATGGCAGACTTTTGGCTAAACCGAAACTTTGAACCAAAAAGACAATTTAGATTTTTGGTACAACTATCTTTATCAGGACAGGATGTGACCTTCCTTGCGAAATCTGTTGATCGCCCCTCTTATAGCATCAGTGAAAACGAACACCAGTTTTTCAATCACACTTTTTACTACCCAGGAAGAGTAACTTGGAACACAATTGATTTAACTCTTGTTGACCCTGTAAGTCCAAATGCATCACAACTTCTTTATAATTATCTTGAAGAATCTGGTATACGAAAGCCAGCATCTGTTGCTGACGCTACTCGCACAACCATTACAAAGTCCTCTGCCACTAGAGCACTTGGTCGTCTGGTTATTCAAGAGATTGCCACTCCAGTTGCCGATGGACGGAACGCAGAACCGCCCCCGACATCCCAGATTATTGGTGAATGGTCATTGACCAATCCTTTCTTTACAGATGTGAACTTTGGCTCTCATGATTATGGAAACGAGGATATGGTTGAAGTATCCGTTACAGTCCGATATGATTGGGCAGTGTATGAGGCTTTCCTTTCCCCCGGTAAGGTTGACCCAGGCGCTCCGTAAATAATTTTATAACAAACTATTTAAAATATAACATAGCTATGTTATACTATGTATAGACTATTTTAAAGAGGTGTAAATGTCTAGAAATAAGCAGCGAACTGCTGCTGCCACGGACGCTGTTGCTGCCACTACTCCAACAACTCCGACAGCCCCAACTTCGCTTTCGTATGTGACTCCAACAGAGTTTGTTGAACTTCCGTCTCGTGGAAAGTTCTATTCTACTGATCATCCCCTTCACGGCAAAGAAGTGATTGAGATGAGGTATATGACCGCAAAGGACGAGGATATTCTAACTTCTCCTGCTTTGCTCAAGAACGGCGTGGCAATTGATAGGTTGATTGAAAACCTTATTGTTGATAAAAATATTACTGCAAATAGTTTGCTTATTGGTGATAAAAACGCAGTAACACTTGCAGCAAGAATTTCGGGATATGGTGAGCAATACGAAGTAAATGTTACTTGCCCTGCTTGCAATGCAACCATTGATCATACTTATGATTTATCTGAAATTCCACACAACCATGGTATTCAGCCTGATGATGATACTGAAAATGTTTCTCTAACACCAGAGGGAACATTTATTGCAACATTGCCCAAAACTCAATTTACTGCTGAATTTAGATTGCTGAATGGTGCAGATGAATCTTCTTTAGAAAGAACAGCAACAAAGTTGAGAAAACTAAATTTGCCAGAGTCCTCCTCTACAAGTCTATTAAAACAGCTTGTTGTGTCTATAAATGGAGTAAATGTTGCTTCTGAAGTAGCCATGTTTATCGACAATATGCCAGCACAAGATGCACGATTCCTTCGAGCCTGTGTTCAGTTGGTTACCCCTAATGTTGAGATGACCCAGAATTTTGAATGTACGTCTTGCGGTGCGTCAACCGAAATGGCGGTGCCGTTCACTTCGGAATTTTTTTGGCCTAACTGATGATTATATGGCATCTGTCTATGAGCAGTTCTTTTATTTAAAAATGCACGGAGGATGGAGTTTCATCGAGGCTTATAACCTCCCAGTTAAACTGCGCAACTGGTTTGTTAAAAGATTGTCAGAACATTTTGAAGAAGAGAATAAAGCCTATAAAAGAGCTAGTAAAGTAAGGTAATAATAAAAACGGGCAGAAATGCCCGTTTCTTTTTATGTGAAACTATTTATAAGAGATAAGTATATTCGGAGGTCTTTGTGATGAGCAAACCAAACGACTTGGTTGAAATTGAAATTAATTTAAACATGAAAGAAGAGGGGCTTTTAAATGAGTCTGGTCTTGCAGCCTTTGGTGGCCAAATTGAGTTAATGCTCCAAGGTATGTTTGGGCGAGGTCGAATGCCTCCTGTTAGGATAAGGGGCAAAAGAAGCGATGTCGAGTTATTTAAAACTGCCCTGGGTAACGAAGCAAGGTATCTTAAAGCAATGAAGAAGTACGGACTTAATGACCAAAGGACTTATAGAAGCAAGTCCTCTTTAGACAGAGCCCTTCAACAATTTGAAAAAGCTACTGGAATTCCGTGGCCATTCGCGTAGGGGGTAGTTAATTATGGCTGAAGACGCCGGTAAACTTTTAGAACAAATACTACAAGCGGCAGAGAAAGCAGAAAGCGCAGGCTTTAGTAATTTTGCTGACCAATTTACCAAACTTTCTGAGTCTCTTGTCGAATATTCTGAATTTGGAGACGTTCTATCAGCCGTTAACGCAGAGTTTGATGATACAATTGAAAACTTCATCAAGCTAACAAAAGCCTTCGCAGATGGTCAGCAAGCTGCCAACACCTTTAATAGCAACTTAGATAAAACTATTGTCAGTCTGACTGGCATAACTGATGGCTCAGACACTCTTGCTGGTTCTTTCTTTAAATTAAGAAAATCATATAAGGCTTTAGAGGGTGAACAAGAAAAACAGAAAGAATTATTTGATGCCCAAATAGAATCAATCAAGACCTATGTTGATAATCTTGATTTTGCAGCTTCCGCAGCAGGAGCCCTTCAAAAGAACACAAAAGATCTGCTTGTTGCCAACGATCAAGCTACGGCTGGCTTCGCCCGCGCGACAGGCATGGGCAAGTCTTTTAACACCCAAATTTTACAGCTTGAAAAAAACAATCGAAAATTTGGTGTATCCGCAGAAGACGCATCCCGAGCGACGGAGAATCTTGTAGATGGATTGTCTGGTTTTGGCTTGATGACCGCTGAAGTGCAGGACTCTCTTATGGAAGAGGTTGCACAGTTAGACCGACTCGGTGTTGCGGGCTCAGTCACAACAGGTGTTTTTGAAAGTTTGACAAGAACATTTGGAATGACTACAGAGGAGAGTGAAGAGTTAACAGAAGGAGCAAGAGTGCTCGCCGGTGAGCTTGGCATTTCTGTATCAGAGGCAGTCGGTAATCTCAACCAAGCATTGCCTAAATTAGCGTCACTTGCAGCAGATCAGGTTGGAGGCGCTTTTGAAGACTTGCAAAAACGAGCGGTTGAAACAGGACTAGCAGTTAACGACTTAATCGGTATTGCGGGAAAATTTGACACATTTGATTCAGCCGCCACGGCTGCTGGCAATCTGAACGCAGTTCTTGGTGTGCAGACATTTGATACCATGGGGCTACTCGAAGCTCAATTAGAAGGACCAGACGCAGTTATCGAACAACTACGACAAGGATTGTTAAACTCAGTTGGTAGTTTTGAAGAGTTAACAGTGTTCCAAAGAAAAGCAATTGCTAATGCAAGTGGTCTTAACGAAGAAGAAATACGCGGGCTATTCCTTTCTGAAGAAGTAACTGCGGAGCAGAAAAAACAAGCCGAAGAAAGAGACAAAAACCTTAAAGCTACAATGGCTCTTAAAGACGAGCTTACAGCACTTGCGCGTGAATTGGCAGTCGCTATTCAACCCTTGATGGACTTTGCCAAATTTATAGTTTCAAATATTGCAAACTTGGTTTCGGGCTTTAAGTCGATTCCAGGAATGGGCGGCGGGTTTGGAAGTGCCGTCGCAGGCGCCGGTCTCATCGGCGGCGGCGTGGGTTTAAATATGCTAAAAAACAAAGCCACGGAAAAACTTTTTGGTAAAAAACCTGGCAAGGGACCAGAGGGCTCCAAGAAAGATCCTTTCTTTGTTAAATTATTGCGCAAAGGTGCTGGTGCTGATGGTGACGATGATGGTGGCGATGATGGTGGTATAGTTGGCTCTTTTAAAAATAAAATCAAAGATAAGTTTATGGATAGTTCTATTGGCAAAAAGTTTAGTGAAATGTCTGATAAATTTAAACCTAAAGGCGGCGGCGGACTTTTCAGTGGATTAAAAAACATTGGTAAGAGCTTTGGTCTTAAAGGACTCGGTAAATTTGGACTAAGAGCAATCCCAATGCTTGGAACAGCAATGTTAGCAAAAGATGCTCTTGGTTTTGCGGCAAACATGTTCCAATCCGGCGGAGGCATCGCTGGCACAGGTCCAGTACCAATTACAGCCCATGGTGGCGAAGTTGTCGTTCCTGTTGAAAAAACACCAGCAGCTAGCAACTTAGCAAATATGGTTGCTGAAAGATCTGCAAACAACGGCGCCATGAACCAAATCGTCAAAGAACTTAAGAACCTCAACAATCGCCCGATTCAAGTCAACTCGACAATTGAAATGGATAACAGAGAGTTTGGGCGCTCTGTTAACAAGCACTTTGGCGCCCCTGGTTCAAAAGCAGCGAATAGTGTGGTGTAATTGTCGTGATGGTCAATAGAGGCATATTTAAAGACAATTATTCCGTAGGCAAACATGCAGAGGATAAGGGATATGTCATAACTTTTGAACACGAGGCAACAGGTCACAAGGTAGCCTTCCCGGCAGTTTTAAAAACATATAACGACACACACAATGCCAGCTTGTCTGAAAAAAACTTTGCTGGCAAAATGGATCCGATTATACAGCAATCTCATACTGGTCGTAAAATATCATTTGAGCTTGAAATTGCTAATGCGTCTGTGGAGGAAGCAAGGCATAATCAACAAAGCGTAAATCTTTTAATTCAAATGATGTATCCTAGATTAAGTTCCGAGGGAGAATTAGAGGTTGGATCTTATATAAAAATAGGTGGACTCAACATATTAAAAGAATCGTCTATTTCTCCCTCAACAACCTGTCTTGTTAGAAATATTACATATACCTTAGACCCAACCGCAGGTTTTATTACCCCTGGTCCTGGCGAATTATATCCAATTCTTTTAACAATTAGTGTAGATGCAGATGCACTAATTCCAACTATAGTAGACGAGAGTGAGGCTGAACTTGCTGAACAACTTGATTATAAGCAGCCATATCCATTTGATTATCCTAGTTATAAATAAATATGAGTTATCAATTTTCAAACATAAAAGCTTTAGGAGACAATCTATATTTTCCTTTTATAGTTACTCGCACCTCTGAAGGCGTGCTCTCCCCTGTAAGAAATCCCGCACTCAGGCAGCAAATGCAGTCGTCACAATTTAACACTCAAGATGCCAGCATTCAAAGAAATATCTTTTTAACCGCTTATAGTGAGGAATTCGGTTCCAACTGGACAGAACTAGAAAGAGCTTTTGGGCGGTTAAATCCAGACTTTCGCTATGTTAACACAATTAGAAAATTAACAATGTCTTTTACACTGCCTGCAAAAAATGTTGCAGACTCAAAGGCAAACTTAGATTTTTGTTCAGGATTAGCAAGAGTTGTATATGGAGACTATACTACAAACTTTGAAAAAGATACCTTTGGTCAAATAACATATAATTTTCAAGGAACAAGCTTTAATACAAGAATAAAGTTTGGTAATTTATTGAGAAACGAATTGTGTCAATTTACTGACTTTAGTTTTACACCAGAATTTGATTCTGGAGTGTTTGAGTATAATGATGCCCAGGTTGGCGTAGCAGCAAGACCAAACCAAAACTCTCCTCCTACAGTTGGTCGATTGCAGGAGGAATATTTTAGCAACGATAGGGGTCCAGGTGCCTTAATTGAAGAAACAGGGTTTGTCTATCATAGCCAAAAAGGAAAAGTTTATCCAAAACAAATCAGTGTTAGTATTTCCGCTATAATTTTGCATGATTACCCCCTTGGCTTTGGTGGTCGCAGAAGACCAGGTGCGCCTCTTAAATGGGCAGAAAACAAAAACAGAGATTGGCCACACGGCACCGGACCCACTTATCCAGTGTTGAGTTATATGACTTCTCAAGAAATACCACTTAATTCACCCGCCCCACCGCGACCTCCAGTTGACAACACTGCTAGGAGAACAACACGGGAAGCAGGCACTGGGCCCGTCACGATTGACCGCACTGGCAGAGCCTCCGCCGAAA
>CETW01004625.1_pt1 | contig 12812 bp, 10 predicted proteins | sample 361381 | NCBI WGS metagenome assembly CETW01 (sample SAMEA2620570, study PRJEB7988) | marine metagenome | isolation source: saline water (ENVO:00002010), including
GGGGGTATGAAAATGGAACAATTGAACAATCTCACGATTTACGGCATATTCGGCACAATTGCAGGCGCTCTTATTACTTGGTGGAAATTTCCTGGGGCCCCATCTATAGATACTCCAATCATGTGGCTCTTAGATCCAATAATGGGTCAGATTGCACCCTATGCCCCAGGGGAAACATTCCCCTCGTTCTTCACGGTAACGCTGTTCCAAAATGCGTTTGTTGCTGCCTTGTTGGTTACTGTTGTAGCTGGGTATCTGGGGTCTTTCCTATTGATTCGGAATCTTGCATTGATTGGTGACGGGCTCGCGCATGTTGCTTTCGGCGGAGTTGCTATCGGGCTCGTACTTGGCTCTACTTCCCCTCTTTGGTATGCATTATCATTCAGCGTCATTTCATCGATCCTCATCCACGAGATGCAAGCTAGGGAGATACTGACGGGGGATGCATCCATTGCGATATTCCTGACCGGAGTACTTGCTTTGGGGCTGTTCGTTCTTGCAATATGGGGAGGGGGAATCACCAGTACTGTCGAAGGATATTTGTTCGGAAATATACTGCTTGTCTATGGTGAAAGCTTCGAACTCATCATCGTCATGAGCATTTTTTCCATCACCTTTCTAGGTATGTTCCATCCGATCCTGCTAGCAACAGCAATAGACCCAATTTCAGTACAGATCCAAGGCATTCCAGTGAGGCAGATAGGGTTGCTATTCAGCATCACTACGGCCGCAGTAGTGGTTAGCATGGTACAGTTTGTAGGGACTTTGTTGGTCACGGCTCTTTTGGTAACTCCTGCGGCTACTGCCCAATTGGTGGCAAGCAGCTTCCGCTCTTGCATCATATGGACGCAGTTTTTCGGGCTATCTTCCACGATTCTCGGAATTTATATTTCAGCCGAGAATGGGAGTGGGACCGGCTCGACGATAGCGCTGACCTCAGCATCTATATTCCTCGTGGTTGCAGTAACTAAAACTCTCATCCTTCCTCTTTTTCGCACTGATGCAGTTTCGCAATAGAATTTCAGTCAAGGGAACAAGGTGTTTGGAAATATTCAAGCACACGGTTCCTTTGGGTTAATTATGAATCGACGCACACTAAAGGGCCAGAGGAAGATAAGCATCCCAGTCAGGAAAATGCAAGGTAAGAAGAAGGAAAAAATTGAGAAAACATCCGAGCCATCTTGCGAAGATCCCGGTTGCGGCTGCGGAAACTAAACTCGGCATTCTGCTACCACATTCGGCGTGGCATTCAAGGCACGGCGCTTCGGCCATGAGGCGTGGAAATACCACCTCAACTCATTTCCATGCTGGATGGATCAATGGGGCCGACCAAGCAGAAGGCCGCTCGCCTCGTGGTCGATTTGGCCTCCACGGCAGGAGCCACTGAGTACATTCGAGTGGACAACGCGCATGTTTCGGGAGTCAGCGTAATCACTGGTGGCCACGGGCTTCGGAGGTTCCTTTCTGACCTCTCGGGCGACCCAGAGGGAGTGGTCTCGATCCCGACCACCTTGAATTCGGCTGGTTGCGATCATGAGAAGATGGAGGAGATGGGGATTGACTACCCCGACTTCCTCGAGCAGCAGTTCGAGATTGTGCATTCTTACTCTGATCTTGGGATAGAGGCTACTCTGTCTTGCACCCCATACGATCGGGGGATAGAGGGCTCTGAGGGAATAGGATCCTGGGCCGAGTCTAACGCAGTATGCTTCTCCAACTCCTACACTTCGTTGGTCACGAATCGCGAGTCAGGCCTCTCAGCATTGGCTACCGCACTCACGGGATGGGCTCCCAAGTGGGGTTTGCACCTGGAATCCAACAGGAAGCCGAACATCCTTGTGAATGTGGAGGCAGAGATGTCAAACCTAACCGACTGGAGTATTCTCGGGGATTGGATAGGGAAGCAGATCATGCCGACTTGGGATCTGCCATGGGGCCCAATGCCTCGGTTCCAAGGACTTCCAAGGGCGAGCTTCGAGATGCAGAAGGCATTGACTGCATCCGCAGCAAACTACGGCTGTCCGATGCTCTGGGCAGATGGGATCACCCCCGATGCTCCGGAGGTGGACTCATACCAGGGGGAGGTCACGTTCACCGAGGAAGACCTCGAGAATAGGTACAGGGACCTCTCACCAAGAGGGAGGGTCGATTTGGTGGTTATAGGGTGCCCTCAGGCAAGTGTGGGAGAGGCCAGGGAAACAGCTGCAGCAGTTAGGGCGAGGATGGAATTGGGGGAAGCCATACCCGATCACAGGCTTTGGTTGTTCATGAGTTCTCACAACTATGACTTGATTTCAGCAGATGGGACGCTAGACCTACTCGAGGAGGCCGGTGCCCTCGTCCTGAAGGATACGTGCCCAGAGGTCACCCCCTACAATCGCTCTAAGTACAATCATCTGCTGACTAATTCCCTAAAGGCAGAACACTACCTAACCAGTGGACTGAATCGTATTCCCACCAGCGTCTCGACAATTATCGAATGCGTCGCACATGCGTTTGACGATTCCCTGGCAGACGGGCCCCCGCCCGAGTTATCCGATCATTCTGCAACTCCGATTCACACTGCTAAGACCCATCAGGACGCCCCTTTCGAGACAATGGGGAAGGGGATACCGAGCCAGACCCAGTGGGAGGTATCGGGCAAGGCCTTGGTAACCGACGTGCCAATAACGTACCTTGGTTACGTGAACAGGGACACTGGGGTGATAGAGGAACCAGGGCACCCTCTGGACGGAGTGCCCATCAAGGACACAGTTCTGATCTACCCCAAGGGCTCAGGCTCCACAGTCGCACCTTTCGTTCTAATGGGGCTGATCTACACCGGTTTCGGGCCAATTGCCATTGTGAACAGGGATGTTTGCCCGCTCACACTACCGGCGGCATCTCTCTTGGGAGTCCCGTATGCTCACGGGTTCCGAGATGACCCGACGATCCAAGTCAACACTGGAGACGAAGTCTCGCTGACCCTATCGGGCGGAGAAGTGTCACTCAGGGTAGAGGCACGCTCGACCGAGGATTGATGGCTCCTACTCCCTGCAAGGGCCATGGCCGAACGCAAGGATCCCGAACCCTGCAGGGAACAGGACCTGGGTCTTTTCGAGATCACAAATAGGGACGGAGCAGCCAGAATCGGGAGGATTCACACCAAGCACGGGTCAATATCCACTCCAATGCTGCTTCCCGTCATCAATCCCAACCTTAGGACGATAGAGCCTAGGGAGATGTGGGAAAAATACGGAATCGAGGCATTGATCACAAACTCGTACGTGATATGGAAGCACGAAGACCTACGAACCACGGCACTTTCGGATGGAATCCACTCCTTGCTCGACTTCCCAGGGGCAGTCGTTACTGACTCCGGCACATTCCAGTCCTACATTTACGGGGACGTTGAGGTCGGCCCCGAGGAGATTGTTGCCTTCCAGAGGGACATGGGAGTGGACATTGGGACGATGCTCGACGTCTTTGGAAGGCCGGATATGACCAGGCAGCAGTTGGAGAGTGCAGTAGAGGAAACTGCAGACCGTGCCACCCCATCACTCTCTGTTGCTGGCTCAGAGTTGCTACTGAATGGCCCGATTCAAGGAGGAACGCATGCTGATCTGAGGGCCGAATCTTCACTCCTGATGGGCTCAGCAGAGAGCGAAGGCAGGGGGTTCGCAGTCCACCCAATAGGGGGCATTGTGCCTCTGATGGAGCAGCAGAGGTATCGGGAACTCTTCGAGATACTGCTCGCATCAAAGTCCAACCTCCCCCCAGACAGGCCTGTCCACTTCTTCGGTTGTGGCCATCCTATGCTCTTCCCGATGGCAATAGCTCTGGGTGTGGACTTGTTCGATAGCGCCGCCTATGCGATTTTTGCCAGAGACGACCGCCTTCTAACCCCTGAGGGGACTGTTAAACTGGGGGATATACAGGAATGGCCATTCAACTCGCATGCACTTTTCGGAACGACGCCTCAGACGGTTAGGGAAATGGACCGGGATGAGAGATCAGTCATTCTGGCCAAGCACAATCTGGAAGTCACACAGGCCGAATTGGCAAGATGCCGAGAGGCGATTCGAAATGGGGACATATGGGCACTGGCCGAGAAGAGGAGCCATGCCTCGCCATACTTGAGGGAAGCCTTCCTCTGGCTGCAGGATCAACTGGACGAACCGGACGACGGACCGGTAGGCGACTCAGTCCTCAGGATGATAGCATCTACGAACCCTCTCAGAGGGGGTGGGGAGGAGCTCGGCGATGAAATCGAATATCGCCCACATATCCTGCACATACAAGCACTTCTAGCGACTAGGTGGCGTGTCCCGGGCTCTTGGTGGGACTCGACTTCAGGGCCGCCTGAGAGGGTCTTGTTGATCGAGGGCGTTCCTCCTCCATGGCGGACCTCCGCAATGGGGTCGGTGATAGAGGGCCTGATCGAAGAGCCCAAGACGGTCGTGATGATTTCCACTCCAATCGGACCAATCCCATTCTCCATAGAGGATGTCTCACCATGGTGCCACCTTACGGGGCCAGATGGGATATGGGGGCCGATTTTCGAAGACCGCGAAATCCTCGATGCCCTGGATGAGTTCGGACTTTCGGATGTCCCGTTGATTCGATCAATACCAAGCGATGAGACGACAGCCGAAACCAATGCAACAGAGATCAGGGATTGGCTAGACAGGTGCTCCATAGTGGACAAACTGGCCTTGTTCTGTGCGATTAACCCCTCAGAGGGATGCAAGATGACCGACGGAATGACCAGTCGCAAGTCGAGAACAGACAGGTTGGTGAATGTGATGTCCGGAGGGGAGCATATCCTTTCTCCCAGGCTAACTGATGGCGGACTCTCATTGACAACTCACGGGGCATCGATCGCGAATGCTCTGAACTCATCACCAGTTCCAGAGTTCGGCTCTGACGAGGAAGACTCAGACTTCCCGGGCATCCCGAGGGTCTGCATCGTCGATGACGCTGTACCATTCGTTGGTAACGGTAGGAACGTAATGCATGGTTACATCACCGGAGCAGACTCGCATCTGACTCCGGGGCAGCCTTGCATAGTGATAGACTCAACTGGCGCACTGGTCGCCCATGGGACGCCGATAACCACGCATATTGAGATGTCCTACCTGAGGAAGGGGGTTGCGGTTAAGGTCAGGGAAGGGTCGATGAAGCAGGGCTCGTGATCGGCTCGCTCCGGGGATTCATTCAAGTGATTGGAGTATGACCACAGCACGACTCCCGTAGGGAGTCGGTGACGAACCATGGCCGAAGAAGACCCATTCTCAGAAGCCCCTATCATCACTGCCAAGGGCCTGAGGAAGATGTACGGCCCTCATTTGGCCCTCGACGACATCAACCTGGAGATCCCGAGGGGGGCAGTAGGGATACTTGGGCCCAATGGGGCAGGGAAATCAACTCTTTTCAAATGCCTATTGGGGCTAATCACAACCACATCTGGAGAGGGTTCCGTCCTTGGTCTGGATATCCGCACCCAGGGCGAACAGATCAGATCGAAGATAGGCTACATGCCCGAGTACAACGCACTCGATCCGAACCTATTCGCGGTGGACCAAGTGAGGTACGCCGGAGAACTTCTGGGGATGAATTCGAAGAATGCCACCCAGAGGTCCCACGAAGTTCTAGAGTACGTCGGACTTAAGGATCAGAGGTACAGGAAGATAGAGACATTCAGCACAGGCATGCTTCAGGCCACGAAGCTAGCGTGCGCCCTAGTTCACGACCCCGAAATTCTGATCTGCGACGAGCCTACCAATGGCTTGGACCAGAGGGCGAGGGAGTTCATGCTTCAGACCCTAAACAGGACAGTCAATGAGGGCAACAGGTCCGTTCTGATGAGCAGCCATGTGATGGATGATGTTCAGGATCTTTGTGATAGCATCGTGATGATACACAAGGGAAGAATTGTCGTGCAGAGCAGCATTGACGACCTTGTCGAGCAAGTTGACAAGGAGGTAGAGATGGTAATTTGGGGCGGAGCCAGCAAGATGGAGGAGGCATTGTCCTCCAAGGGCCTAGAAACCAGGAGGCTGGGTAGGGTAATACGAATCAAGGTGGAGAGCGACTCTACAGTGGAAAAGGCCCTCGAGGCCGCTGTATCAGCTGGTGTCCAAGTCCGTCAGATGAAGGAATACGAGCCCGACCTGGAGGACGTTTTCCTATTGGTCATGGATAAACTTGGGGCGCAGATCAAGGGGACCGAGGACCTGATGACTTCAGAGCACACGGGAGGTGAGTGATTGTCGGAGGAGCAAGTAGGCCTGGAAGGGGGCGTTACTCGGATGGAAGCAGCGTTCGGCTCCGGTGACGGAGACGAAGAAGCGACTGCAGTGGTAGCCAAGTCCAACGCCTCTCTGGGGCAGATCTTCGAGCAGAAGTACCGACCATGGGATGGCGAATTAGGTCCGAGATGGATGAGGAACTATGCCATCTTCAGGCACCATGTCTACGGAGTTTTCACCGGCAAGGGGCATAGACAATACCACCCAATGGTTAGGCTCCTGATCCTGATAATCCTCCTCGCATCCTTGACCCCAATTGCAATGCTATTCCTGTCATCATTCATCGGGGACGAGGGGGGCTTCTTCGAGAAGATGTGGGGGATAAACCGATACAATCTGTGGGGGCAGGTCCTGGGGTACTTCCCACGTAACCTATGCATGTGGCCGCTACTAACCGCGGTCGTCGTTGGGGGCATGATATCTGATGACAGGCAGCACGGCACCAGCGCCATTTACTTCTCACGGCCCATCTCAAGGCTGGACTATACCTCCATGAAGTATCTGAGCGTAGCAGTAATACTCGGTTTCGTGATAGTCTTCTCTTACTTCGCATACTACACCAGCGCAATCGTGTTCAAATCCGAGGGTTGGGCGTATCTGGGTGACACCCTCCCCATCTTCCTCGCAGGGATGCTCGCTGGCATCATACTGGTGATCACCTACACTTCAATCGGACTAGCCCTCTCTAGCATCAGCCAGAGCCGGTTCTTCGCAGCAATAGGTTTCCTGAGCATAATCTACGGGACGAAGCTGGTTTCCCTACTCATAGAGCTACAGTTCGATACCACGTTCATGTACGTAACCAGCCCATACGACTGCCTTGCCCACATGGGTCAGTTCCTTCTGGGCATCCCCTCCAACTACGAACATCCCGTTTCAATCTCCATTGTCTCACTCATCATCATGAACTCGATCTCAATCTGGCTCCTCGTCTCCCGGGTCACTTCTCTGGAGGTGACCAGGGAATGACGATGGAGCCCCAAGACCCTCCTGCAGTCCTGATCGACCAGGTCTCGAAGTGGTACGGGCAGGTGATTGGGATCAACGACCTCTCCTTGGCTATTGACGGAGGGGTTACCGGAGTCCTGGGCCCGAATGGTGCCGGCAAGTCCACTTTGTTCAAGCTGATGATGGGGAGGATTAGGCCTAGCCAGGGTTCCGTCAGACTCTTCGGCGTCGATCCATGGACCAATACGTCCCCATATCGTAGGGTGGGCTATGTCAGCGAGTCAGAGAAACTCTACGAGTGGATGACCGCCCTTGACTTCGTTACAACTTTGGCCAGGCTACATGGGATGACAAGGGAGGAAGCTACAGAGAGATCAGAACACGTCCTAGAATTCGTAGGATTGACGGATGTAATGCACAAGGAACTCGGCAAGTTCAGCAAGGGGATGAGGCAGAGGGTAAAGATCGCCCACGCATTGGTCCACGATCCCGATTTGATTATCCTGGACGAACCGCTCCATGGGTGCGACCCTCTGGCCAGAACCAGCATCATGAGCGTAATCCGTGAAATGGGGGAGCAGGGGAAAACAATACTCGTATCAAGCCACATCCTAGAGGAGATAGAGAGAATCACTGAGCAGATTGTCATACTCCACAACGGCCGATTACTAGCGATAGGAAATCTGCATGCGATAAGGGGCCTTCTTGACAAGCACCCCCATAGGATCCTGATTAAGTGCGAAGATCCCAGGAGCCTCGCGAACCTATTCGTCTCACAGGAGCCGGTTTTCGGAGTCAGGTTCCCTCGAGAGGGCCAATTGGAGATTCAGACGAACGACCTCTCGGCCGCCCACTCGGTATTGCCATCAATAGTCGTGAATTCGAAGCAGAAGATTACCAGCATCGAGAACCCCGATGACAATCTTGACTCACTACTGAGTTACCTGATCAAGGAGGGCAACTGATGGACAAGAAGGGAAGGTCTCTGTCAGAGACAGTTTGGACTAGGATGGACAGGAAGGCAGGAGCGATAATAGAACTCACAATGAGGCAGCTGAGACATCGAGTCTCGACATGGGTCGTTCTTGGCGTCGGCGTCCTTCTGATGGCTCTTCTTCTGACGTTCTACGTCGATTCTGTTAGGGAGTCATTCGAACCCATCGATAACGATGGCGACAGCGTGGACAATGACGGTGATGGATATCCAATGGGCCAGGAGAGGAAGTGGGGCACCCCTGACTGGGACTCCGATCAGTACCCAGGAGCGAGCGTCTTCATCCCTGAAAGCGACATAGACTGGAACGACGGCCTCCGTACGGTCGCACTAAACAAGACATGGGAGGGGAGTGCATTCTTCGAGGCATCGTGGGTGGACGACCAATACTCCGGGGAATGGTGGGACTCCCATGTCGACTGGAATCTGAATCAAGAAGGAATCCCGGAACTCACGGACTGCTCTGATTGGGATATCGATGAGATCATCGAGTCATTCTGGTCGGAGGCCTGTGATATGGGTGATGACGATGGCGATGGGATGATCACTTACTACGTGGCAGGAAAGTGGAGGGGGGAAGGCATAGCCACCGTTCCCGAGAATTACTACTTGATGTGGGGGTATTGGACAGAGGAGGTGTACGTCGAACCAGATCCACCAGAGATGTACATCAACGAAGATGGGATAGACTGCTTCAATGGATTCGTCATCAGAGGGCCAAACTGGGAGGAAAGCAGAGTGGACTGCCCATCAGAGGCCAGACTTTCTGGTAGCCACGGGTTTGACAACGATGGCGATTGCCTTGCGTTGAATGACGGAAGAGGAGACGATGGGAACGAAAACGGCATCTCTTGCGACGTCCAATGGATCGCATCGAATGGCGTCGTGAGATACATCGAGGCGGACGAACTAGTCGATGAGGACCCAGACGAGCAGGAGTACATTGGCGAGCTCGGGCATAGGACCTTCGTCATAGCAGTAGGGAAGATGGCATTCGTAATCCTCCTTGGACTGTTCATCCCACTGTTCCTATCTCTTGGTCTGGTCAGGGACGAGACTGAGAATGGAACCCTGCATCTCCTCCTATCAAAGCCGATCCATCGGGCCGAGTTCATCATCTACAGGTTGTCGGGTTATCTGGCGATCTCCGGCAGCTACATCATCGCCCTCTCCTTGTAATGGGGCTGCTTTCGTCTATACTCGGGCCGGGTGACCAGGTGATCCGACTCTCTGACATGCCAGTTTGGATAGGAATCGGAGTTGCTACAACTCTGGTTCTGGCTGCTTATGGCTCGATGTTCAATGCAATGGGCCTAATTTCGCCCAAGTACGGAGTCTACCTATGCATAGTATTCGGGATTTGGGAGTTCATGATGGGGAGCTTCTCCATAGTAAACCCAAATTGGACCGTGGCTAGCGTATCGATTTCTCACTGGGCCCTCCAGATGATAGATGCCGTGGTTCTACTCGCATGGCCAGACACCATCCAGTGGTCTGAGATGGACGGCGCATTCGAGATCGGGTCGGGCCTATCCGTATTCTGGCAACCCCCGGTCCATACATTAGGAACCGCATCTGCCGGAATCGCCCTTCTGAACAGCATCCTGGTTCTGTCACTGGTGACAATGGCATGGGTCTTCATCGCCAAGTCAGTATTCAGCCGCAGGGAGATAATGTGATCCCGATGCAGGAGAGCCCCAGCAAGTTCGAGGGGGATTTCTCGTCCCTCTGGCGTCTGGACGTGATGCCTCCGATCCACGGACTCTCATGGTGGTGGTATTGGGTTCTGATCCTCATTCCAGATCCGGACAATCCGAAGCGGTCTCGCCAGCTGATGACTCTTTGGTCGACAAAGGAGACTAAGGCCGTACGAGTTAGTGGTCATTGGTGGAAACCCGGCACGAGGATGCACAAGGATGACGAAGGAGGGTTCGTAATCCCCGGGATGGTTTGTGCATGGTGGTATGACGGGAAAAAAATGCACGAGCCCCTGACCATGAGAGAGTGTCGTATGGCTGTCGTTAGCGACGAGCACTCGCTATGGCCCGGAGAGGGAGAAGGCCTCGGAGCAGGAGCAGTCGTCCCAATAGACAGGGAGGACCTCTCAATGGGGATGAATCCGGGCAATAAGTCAATGTGGCTCAGTCTTACTAGCGACAAGGAAGCTCGCTCTCGTGGTGCACCATCCAAATTCGAGGCCCACCTTACCCCCTGGTGGGGCCCACCGAGTGAACTGACCTACAGGAACAATGAGATCGCCCTTGGGATGGGTTACGATATCCTACGTCTACAGGGAATGAAGTCTAGCCTGGAAATAGACGGCGAAGAGTACGAAGGTACGGCATACTTCCAGAAGGTGACTGTTCAGGCACCCTCAGTCCCGTGGTTCTGGGGGATGGTACACTTCGACGATGGCTCGTACCTCGACTGGTTCATGCCTCACATCACTCCTCTATCTACTGCAAAAGATGACAAGCCATGGCGCAAGAGGGACACATTCAGAATCCCTCTGAAGACTGCAGGAGTCTTCCATGACAGAGTCCGGGGGAGGACCGAGGAGTTCGATAACTGCGAGGTCGATCTGAGCAAGTCAGACCAAGGGCTTCTGGACTCTCAAGGGCACCTGCTTCCAAACTTCAGCATTAGAGTATGGAACGAGAATGCACACGTCTCTCTGGGAATAAGGGCAGTTAGTAGAGCAAGATGGACCTTCGACCAACCGACAAGGGGGGGCTTGGTCAGTCACCTGACATACAACGAGTATCCATTCGAGGTTTTCTCGCTCACCATAAAGGATGGAGAAGGGACTAGGACCCTGGACGATTACCAGTGGATTCACGGAAATGCAGAACACTCATGGGGGTTCTTGCATTGATTAGCAACCTCTTAGAAACTACCACCAGCCGAGGAATTTAGATGTCTCAATTCGTTGAACAATTCAAATCCGGAATAGACGCCGAATCAACAAGAAACGACTTCCCAGAGATTACCGAATCCGAGACACCAATATGGAGAGGAGGGCCAGCAACCGCTTCAATGGCAGACAAGTACATCCTAGCACTCCTAGTCCTAGCAGTTCATGTAGCGTTCTTCCTCGGCGCGCTTCTTGACACTCCCGAGGGAGAGGGCCAGGCAAATTTCCTGCTCACTGTGATAATGTGGTTAATCGACACTACCGGAGTATTGGGGTTTGTAATCATCATGCTTCTGTTGACCAAGCTCAACCACTATGCAAACTTCTCAACATCTGGGGCGTGGACAACCTTATGGCTCCTCGTAGTATCATCCATACCAGTAATCTGGAAATCGATTGATATCATAGAGTGGTTTGCAGGTTTAATCGGCTCAAGTTTCACCAATCCACTTCCCGAATGGAATTTCTCTTGGTTCGCCCCATTGGGTGCCTTTTCTTTCCTTGTGATGATTTCTTTCACCCTCCTTTACCAGCGTTCCTTCCAGTACGCGATCACCGACAAGAGGATCCACATACGTCAGAGCTTCCTATACTTCGAAACCAGTGCTCATGGAATCTCATACCAAAAAGTGGAGAATCTCAAGGCCGACCCAACCATCCTCGGGCGCTTACTCGGATATGGCAACATCCTCGTAGTCACTGGTTCGGGAGTCGGCCTGCAGGTGGAGTCACTAGGGATTAGTGCTGCATCCCCGATGGAGATAAGGGATCAGTCGAAGGGAAAAAGAAGAGTCCTTTCCGTCCTGCTGGGGTGGATAACTGTCCAGAGGAGCAGGACGGTGGAGGCAACCGATCCGGCTGATTGCTTGTATGGTATCAGACGCCCAATGGATGTTTACCGTTTGATAAACGAATTAATGGATTCGAACGTAGGTTTGCCCACCGAAAACTAATCATGTGGGGCAGAAACTTTCTGCTAATCACTCCGTACCGTTCATAACCTCAAGTCCTTCCACGTATCTTGGGGACATTATGTCGGACGAGGATACGATAACTAAGGCTGCACAGTGCATTACACAAGGGGACTTCATGGGGGCAATGGCGATTTTTGAGGCGCACATAGAATCTAATCGAGATGATCCATCAGGTTACCATGGCTGGGCGGAATCAGCACTATTCGAAATACAGGAGAATGGCAACTTCGACGAGAAGGGAAATGACAGAATCAATGAGGGACAGGTCGCTGCATATTTCAAGAAGGCAGCGGCACTAGATCCTGAGAGCACTGAGTATCAGGCAGCCTATGCGAATGCATTGATCGAGTTCGACAGAATCCCCATGGCGATAAGGGAGCTGAAGAAACTCAAGGAACTCGGCGACTCTTCTGACGATTTCGACGTAACTCAGGACCTCTACCAGGCCGCTAAGATGCTTATAGACAACATAGACTTCAAGACAAACTTCGATCGAAGCGAGGGATTCGCCAAGCAATTCCTACCCGTGGCCGTCGAATTCGCCCTTCTTGGCATGGGATTCGCCTCTGCCGAGGAGGCTCTGGAGTACCTCCAGACCGAGTAGGGGGGATCCGCTTGAGCGACCGTTTTCTGGTCGCCATAGGTTACCATGGCAACTCATTCCATGGTTCCCAAGTACAACCTGAAGTGGG
>CETW01368948.1_pt1 | contig 12737 bp, 10 predicted proteins | sample 361381 | NCBI WGS metagenome assembly CETW01 (sample SAMEA2620570, study PRJEB7988) | marine metagenome | isolation source: saline water (ENVO:00002010), including
ATCCTTTAAGAAAAAACTATGGATCTGGAAGGATACCAGTTCAATTTAAAAATGCTCCAAGGGTTGATCAGTGAAAGAAGATACAAGAAAAAGTAAATTAAAATTCAAATTTGATTTATGGGCAACAAATTCAGAAGAGAATGGATGGAATATATCATCTACTGACGAAGGTTCTCAAAAAATGCTGGAAGAAGAAAGTGAAAAGCAAATAAAAATTCAAACAGGTACTGATGTAATTGATGATTTTATATTAGAAGAGGACACTACTGATGATGAAAGAATGATCGTCAATATGGGACCGCAGCATCCATCTACTCATGGAGTTTTAAGGTTGCAAGCTGAGTTGGAGGGAGAAGTTGTTAGAAGAGTAAAACCAGTTATTGGATATTTACATACAGGAATGGAAAAAACTGGTGAGGAGTTAAATTATTTTCAAGGACCAACCAACACTACAAGGATGGATTACCTTTCACCATTGTTTAATGAATTAGTTTTTTCACTAACAACCGAAAAACTTATTGGAATTGATGTTCCAGATCGAGCAAAAACAATAAGAATTTTAATGACAGAATTAAACAGGGTCTCATCCCATTTAGTTGCTCTTGCTACTGGTGGAATGGATATAGGTGCTTTATCTATGATGATATTTGGTTTTAGGGAAAGAGAATTAATCCTCAATTTTTTTGAAAAAACAACTGGATTGAGGATGAATCATAACTATATTCGCCCTGGCGGTGTAGCAGCGGACCTTCCTGATGGATGGCAATCAGATGTTGAAGAAATTCTTAAAATTATTCCTGAAAAGCTCAAAGATTATGATGATATGCTTTTGGATAACCCAATTTGGAGAGGTCGATTAGAGAACATCGGGATTTTAACAACCGAAGAATGTTTTGCATATGGAGTTACTGGTCCTTCTTTAAGAGCATCGGGACATTCTTGGGATCTAAGAAAATCCCAACCCTATTCCGGAATCGAAAATTATGATTTCGACGTCCCAGTCTTAGATGAGGGTGATGTTTTTGCAAGGTGGAGAATCAAAGTTCTTGAAATTTTTGAAAGTTTAAAAATAGTTGAACAAGCATTGAATCAAATGCCAAAAGGACCTTATAAAATACAAGATAAAAAAATTACTCCACCACCGAGAAAGAGAATTGACGAATCAATGGAAGCCCTGATTCACCATTTCAAAATATATACAGAAGGATTCAAAGTACCTGAAGGAGATGCTTATGTGGCTATTGAATCTCCAAGAGGAGAATTAGGTTGTTATATAGTTTCTGATGGAAGCTCTAAACCATATCGAATGCATGTAAGAGGTCCATCTTTTTGTAATTTGCAGGCTTTACCAGTAATTATGACAGATAGTCCAATTGCTGATGCTGTAGCTGCAATCGCTTCTTTGGATCCTGTAATAGGAGATGTAGATAGATGAGTTGGGAAGATTCACTTCTGAAACAAGCAAGAGAAATTATAGATATGTATCCCCAAAAGAGGTCAGCTGTTGGTCCCCTTTTACATTTAGCTCAAAGTAAAGATGGTTACATATCCGATGATTCAATTTCTGTAATAAGTAAACTTGTAGGAATTACTGAAGTTCAGTTAAAGTCAGTTTCAACTTTTTATTCTATGTATAAACAAGAGCCTACGGGAAAATATCTATTGAGTGTCTGTAAATCTATTTCTTGTGAAATAAATAAATCAGACGAAATTATAGATGTTGTTAAAGATTTCACAGGTCTAAATAACAATGAAACAGATAAAAATGGTTTATTTACTTTCGAAGCTGTTGAGTGTATTGGTGCTTGCGGAGGAGCACCAGCAATGCAGGTGAATTATGAAACAGTTGAAGGTTTATCACCAAACAATACTCTAAAGCTCTGTGAGTGGTTAAAAAAAGAATTGCCAGAAGTTGTAGTTGCAGAAGAAATGCAAGAAGATTTTGGTGGTTACAAATCTTTTGACTGGGCTATTTCAGATCAATCTGGTACAACCGGTAGCGTTCCGGGATTTCAAACATTAAAAACAACAAAGGAACGAAATTGAAAGAGACACTACTTTTAACCAAACATATGCGATCTAATCCTGAAGACAGCCATTTAATTGAAGTTTATGAAAAAAGTAATGGTTACAAAACTGCCAAGAAAGTCTTACTACAGGAATCTCCGGAAAAAGTACTGGAGGAAATAAAAGACTCTAATATTCGAGGAAGAGGTGGAGCTGGATTTCCTACAGGTATTAAATGGGGCTTTCTTGCTGAAGATGAAGAAAGATATCTTGTAATAAATGCCGATGAATCTGAGCCGGGAACTTTCAAAGACAGGATATTGCTAGAAAGAGATCCGCATCAATTGATTGAGGGAATAATTATTACCTGTTTTGCAGCAAATATTAAAAATGCATTTATCTACATTAGGGGTGAATACGCTAAACCTGCTAGAAGAGTTCAAAATGCAGTTGAACAGGCTTACCAGAAGGGTTATTTAGGTAAAAAAATTTTTGGCTCAGACATAGATTTAGATGTAGTTGTTCATCTAGGTGCAGGGGCTTATATATGTGGAGAAGAAACAGCACTGCTCAATTCACTTGAGGGGCGTAGAGGAGAACCTAGATTAAAGCCACCGTATTTCCCCGCAGTAAAGGGTTTATATATGAAACCGACCCTCGTAAATAATGTCGAGACAATATCTTCAGTTCCGTGGATTGTTGAAAATACAGGAAAAGAATACAACAAATTAGGCGTTGAGGGTTCAACTGGAACAAGAATTTTTAGTCTTTCTGGACATATCAATACTCCAGGTAATTACGAAATTGAAATGGGAAGCTCTTTTGGTGAATTTGTTGAAACCTTAGGCAATGGTGTAAGGAATGGAAAAGATGTAAAGGCTTATATACCAGGGGGTGCATCAGCTCCATGGTTTAGGGGAGATCAATTAGACATAAAAATGACAATTGATGATGTTGCAAACAATAATTCTATGCTTGGATCAGGTGCTGTTGTAATAATGGATGAGGAAACAAATTTAGTTAGCGCAGCTAAAAGCATTGTAAGTTTTTTTGCACATGAGTCATGTGGTCAATGTACTCCATGCAGAGAGGGAACAACATGGTTAGAAATGATTTTAGAAAGAGTTGCCTCTGGGAGGGGTAGAACATCTGATATAGATCTATTGCTAGATGTATGTGATAACATTTCTCCTGGACTTTCATGGCCACCAAAAATGACAACAATTTGCCCATTAGGCCCGTCAGCTGTTTCTCCTATAACTTCGTTGATGAATGATTTTAGAGATGAGGTAGAAAGTTTAATTCCTACCAAGATTTTATTATGAATGAAAATGTAAAAATAAATGTAAACGGAACAGAAATACAATCAGCTCCTAACAAATTACTTATAGAAGCATGTGAAGATTCTGGGATTCACATTCCAAGATTTTGCTGGCACAAAAGACTAGACCCAGTAGGCATGTGCCGTATGTGTTTAGTTGAAATTGAAACTCCGCGTGGAAAGATGTTAGTGCCTTCATGTACAACAAATATAACTGATGATATGGTGGTTGACACTGAATCAGACGTAGTTAAAAAAGCACAAGAAGGTGTTCTAGAATTTTTACTAATAAACCACCCACTTGATTGCCCTGTTTGTGATAAAGCTGGAGAATGTCCTCTCCAGGATCAAACAATGTCTTATGGTCCTGGTGAGAGCAGATTTGTTGAGGAAAAACGTCATTTTGAAAAACCAATTCCAATATCTGAAATTATTTTGTTGGATAGAGAACGTTGTATTTTATGTGCAAGATGTACAAGGTTTTCAGATGAAATTTCTGGTGACCCTTTGATTGAATTCATACAGCGAGGAAATAAAACAGAAGTTAATACATTCCCAAATGAACCATTCAAATCTTATTTTTCTGGAAATACAGTACAGATTTGTCCTGTTGGAGCACTGACCTCTACATCATATAGATTTAAGGCTAGACCATGGGATTTAAAATCAGTACGTTCAACTTGTAGTGGATGTCCTGTCGGTTGTTCTATCGAGTTAAATTCATCCCAAAATAAGATGTTACGTATTCTTGGAGTTGATAATGATAATGTAAATCAAGGGTGGATGTGTGATAAGGGTAGATACAATTTTGAGTATTTAAACTCTGATCTACGACTCACAAGTCCATTAAAAAAAATAAATGGTGAATTCCAAAAAACAACTATAAAAGACATATATTCAGATCTTGACGAAATCTTGAAAAATAATAATAATGTTAAGTTTCTGCTTGGAACCAACATTACAAATGAAGAATATGTTTCTTTTAATGAATTTGCTAAGAAATTAACTGATGAAGAACCTTCTTTTTATATAAATGATGATCTTTTATATGAAGGGTTTTTTGAAGATGATATTCAATTAGCCAAAATTAATGATCTTAATGAAGCAGACACAGTTGTGGTATGGTCAGAAGATTTGAAAGAGAATTTACCAGTTCTTTATTTAAGAGTTAGACAGGCAGTTAAAAATGGTGCTAAGTTAATTGTTTTTGGTCATTCAAACTCTACATTATTAGACATAGCTGATTATTTTTATACAGATGATGTAATATCAAAAAATTTTGAAATTGGTGATTCTCTCCCAATGTTAGAAGGTGTCGAAAAATTTATAAATGATAAAAATGTTACAGCAATCATCGGAAAATCAACACCTTTTCAAGCCGATGAAAGTATTAAAAAGCTTGTTTCATATTTGCAAAAATATTCTAATTTGAAAATTTTAAATGCTTTTTCTACTGGCAATGTTTACGGCGCCTTTCATACTTTATCTAGTATAAAAAATCTTTCCGATTTTTCAGAAGAAGTAAACTCAGACAATACAGACGTACTTTTCGTAGTTGGAGCAGATCCAATTGGTAAGTCAATATACTCGAATCAAATTAAAAAAAATATTAAAGATATAGATAATGTTGTCTGCTTAGATTTGTTTATTCATGAAACATCCGAATTAGGAAATTATATTATCCCAACAAGTTCAACTTTGGGTGAAAAAGAAGGAACATTTACAAACATCGAATTTAGAACATCAAGAATAGACAAATTAGTTCCTTCACCTGGTCAAGCATTGAGTGATTGGGAGTTTATATCTGGACTTTCAAACTTTATGAAATTAGATAATAATATCGACAGCCTTGAAGAATTAAATATAAAAGCCTACGAAGACTTAGCACAACAAACAAAGCCAATATTTGATAATTTAGATAAGCCAAGCAATTTGGATGGAATACTTAACAATTTTGAAGTAAATATTTCAACATCAGAAAATAGTGGAACGAATTGTGATTATTTTGTTGGCAAAAAACTTTATGGTGATAATGTGACTATCAGATATTCTCACAGTATTTCTCTTCTAGGTGCTAAACAGTTTATTGAAGCAAATAATTCAACAATTAGTAAATTAAATTTGAACTCTACTAAATGTTTATTAAGTCAAGATGAAGTAGAGGTCCCAGTTGATTTCATAGAAAATGAAAAATTATCAGATGGGATAATTTTCATACCTATTAATAGAAGAAATTTAAATAAGTTTGATTTTTCCAAAAAAATAAGTATTACACCTAATCATTCAAAGGCAGCACTAAATGTCAACTGAACTAATAATTGCAATTATTAAAGCAAACATAGCTTTGGCTGTGCTATTAACAAATACAATTCTCTTAATTTGGTTCGAAAGAAAATTAGTAGCAGGTATGCAATCTAGAGTTGGACCAGATAGAGCTGGCCCATTTGGTTTGCTTCAAACCGTAGCAGATGCAGTTAAATTGTTATTAAAAGAACAAATACTTCCTTTAAAAGCTGATAGAGCAATGTATTTACTCGCTCCGATAATTGCATTAGTACCATCTTTTTTAATTTTTATGGTGATACCACTCGGACCTGATTTTGAAATAAATTGGTCTGATCAAATTTATACAATTCAACTTGTTGGAGCTGACTTAAATGTTGGAGTACTTTATTTTTTAGCAGTATCTTCAATAGCTGTTTATAGTGTCGTTTTAGCAGGGTGGTCTTCAGGATCGAAGTATCCCTTACTTGGGGGTGTAAGAGCTTCTGCACAAATGATTTCATATGAAGCTGCAATGGGGCTTGCGTTAGTTCCAATTATTTTGTACTCAGGGTCACTTTCTTTGGTTGACATTGTAAATAGTCAGGCAGGAAATTTATCTAGTAATATTCCAATTCTAAATTCAATTGTATCCTTCATTCCTAAATGGAATATTTTTCCTCAATTTGTAGCATTTGGGATATTTTTTATTGCAGCAGTTGCAGAGGTAAATCGCGCACCATTTGATTTAGTTGAAGCAGAACAAGAACTAGTTGGAGGTTTTCATACAGAATACTCAGGTTTTCGATTTGCGATGTTTTTCTTAGCTGAATATATAAATATGTTTAATATGTGTGCAATTACAGCAACTTTCTTTTTAGGAGGTTGGTTAGGTCCAACATTTCAAAATATTCTTCCACCAATATTTTCACTAATTATGCCAATAATATGGTTAGGTCTTAAAACATTTGCCTTGTTATTTATTTTTGTCTGGATAAGAGCAACATTACCAAGATTAAGATATGACCAATTAATGGAGTTAGGTTGGAAAAGATTAATTCCAATGTCGCTTGTATGGTTAATACTTTCCTCAATAGTTTTAGGGGTAAGAGAATTTGGATTACCTTGGAGTTAGCTTATGAGTAATAGTTTTGGATTATTTAAAGGACTAAAAGTCACTTTCAAAGAATTATTTAGAAAGTCGGTTACAGACAAATATCCTAAAGAGTTCCGTAAAAAACCTCAACGTTTTCATGGTCGTCATGTTCTTAATAAATATGAAGATGGCATGGAGAAATGTATAGGTTGTGAGCTATGTGCTGGTGTATGTCCTGCACAATGTATTTATGTGAGGGGTGAAGACAACCCTGAAGATAATCCTGTGAGTCCAGGTGAACGTTACGGATTTATTTATGAAATTAATATGTTGAGGTGTATCTATTGTGCTCTCTGCGTTGAGGCTTGCCCAACAGAAGCAATTACAATGACTTCACTGTTTGAAATGAGTGTTACAGATAGAGATGAAGCAATCTTTGATAAGTCAGTATTAGTTGTCAATGACGACGGAACTCCTAATACTCATGAGGAACAAACAAAACTTACCAAACTTGAAGACCTGCAGACATCAGATGGTTGGATGCGAGCAACCTCTTCAAACGGAAACCCTAATTTTCAAAATGTTGTCAATTGGTCTGGCTCTCTTGGAGTAGGTAAAAAAGAACCTGAAAAGGGACAGACTTTAGAGGACACCTAAGTTGTTTGAAGTTATTTTATTTTTGATTCCTTCTTCATTGATTATTATTGGAGCTCTTATCGTGATATTTGCAAAAAATCCAGTTCATAACGCAATGGGTCTTGTGATGACACTAGTTTCTATAGCAATAATTTATATTACTTTGAATGCAACTTTTGTAGCAATGGTACAAATGTTAGTTTACGCAGGAGCAGTTATGACACTCTTTTTATTTGTAATAATGATGATCGGTGTCGACAAAAAAGAACAAAGTAAAGAATCAATTAAAGGACAGACTTTTTTGGTTAGTGGAGTGTTTTTAATCCTAATTTCAACTTTAGTTTACGTTGCTATAAGTTCAGAATTTAGATGGGACTTATGGTTTGATGCAGTAGAGTTTACTGTTGAAGGCACACCTCAATTAATCGCAGGGACTTTATTTACTTCTTGGATTTTTCCATTTGAAATAATATCAATACTTTTGATTGTTGCCACTGCTGCTGCTATTGCACTTGCATATGATACTCAAAGAAAGAAAGAAGATGCTTGAAGTAACCACCGACTGGTATTTGACATTATCTGCAATATTGTTTTCTATTGGTTTTTTTGGAATGATGATAAGAAGGAATGCATTAATAATGTTCATGTGTATTGAGCTGATGTTGAATGCGGTTAATTTAACTTTTATTTCGGCATCTAGGCATTTTGGACAAATTGATGGTCAAGTTGCAGTATTTTTTGTGCTGGTAGTTGCAGCAGCAGAAGTAGTCGTTGGCTTAGCAATTATTGTGTCAATTTTTAGAAAACAATCGTCCGCATCTGTAGATGTTTTAAATTTATCTAGAGGTTGATTTGGAACTATTATTTTTACTTCCAATTTTCCTTCCACTACTTACGGCTTTATTTTTATTTTTAAGTAAAAACTTATTCAATGAAACTATTACAAATTTTTTCACATTAAATAGTGCATTGTTGTCTTTCTCTGTTTCATCTTTTGTTTTTGTAATGCTTACTTTAGATAAATTTAAACCAGTAAATTATTCTTTTTTTCAATGGACAACAACTCCAGATATTAAAATAAGTTTTGTCCTTGATGGTCTTTCTGGGATAATGCTTTTATTAGTCACAGGCTTATCTTTTATTATCCAGCTATTTTCAACTTCTTACATGGAAAAAGATGAAAAGTATATAAATTATTTTATATATTTCAATTTCTTTGTCTTTTCAATGCTTTTGTTAGTCATGTCTTCAAATTTTTTGGTTATGTTTTTTGGATGGGAATTGGTTGGTTTAAGTTCTTATTTATTAATATCATTTTGGTCAACAAAATCCGCAGCTGCAAAAGCAGGAAATAAAGCCTTTATCATAAATAGAGTTGGAGATTTTGGTTTCTTAATAGGGTTAATGATTATATTAAATACTTTTAATACATTTGATTTTTTTGTTGTGCTAAAAGATGCAGCACAAGTTTCAGAAAATACAATTACTTTAATTTCATTATTTTTACTACTTGGTGCTTTTGGTAAATCAGCTCAATTCCCACTTTTTAGTTGGCTGCCAGATGCTATGGAGGGTCCGACCCCAGCAAGTGCATTAATACATGCTGCAACAATGGTCACAGCTGGTGTATTTATGCTTGTCAGAATCTCACCTTTACTTCAGTATTCAAAAATTGTAGGAATTGTGATAATCTCTTTTGGACTAATAACAGCTTTGCTAGCTGCTTTTTCTGCAATTAATCAATATGATATAAAAAAAGTTTTAGCTTATTCTACTATTTCTCAATTAGGGTTTATGTTTATTGCAATTGGTGCCGGTGCATATGTAGCTGCTATATTTCACCTTGTAACACACGCATTTTTTAAAGCATTGTTATTTTTAGGTGCAGGTGCTGTTATTCACTCAATGCATCATGAGCAGGATATGAGAAAAATGGGTGGACTAAAAAAACAGATGCCTATTACAGCTTCAATGATGGGCATAGGTACTCTTGCAATTTCTGGAATTCCACCACTTGCTGGTTTTTGGTCAAAAGATGAAATACTAGCTTCCGTTTTTGCAAATGAAGGAATTTATTACATATTTTGGGTCTTTGGATTAGGTGCAGCATTTCTCACGGCTTTTTATATGGGTAGACATTGGATATTAATTTTCGGAAAAGATAATGGATTTGATCATTCTCACGTGCATGAAGCACCAAAAACCATGACTAGACCGTTAATTATACTTGGAATTTTTTCGATCTTTATTGGGTTTGTCAATACACCTTTTTTTCACGGTATAGAAAAAGTATTACATTATTCACTTGAAGGTGTGGAAGTTACTCATTTGCCTAAAGGAATCACTTTAGTCATTCTTGCAATACTTTCAATTGGGGCTGGTTTTACGGGATTGAGTCTTGCTTACTTGATATTTTCATTTGAAATTTTAAAAAGAGTTAAGCTAAAGAAAATTAATTTAGATTTTCCAATCAACTTGATAAAAGACTTGTCATACAATATTTTATATTTAAATAAATTCGGAAACTTTGTTTTTGTATCGGGATTAAAAAACTTTTCTAGAAAAGTTGCTGTAATTATCGATGGATTAGTAATTGATGGTTCAGTAAATTTTGTTTCAACTACTTTTGGAAAAACTTCTAAGGTTGCTTCTGCTACTCAAACAGGATTAGTCAGAAGTTATGTTGTATATTTTGGATTATTCTTACTTCTTTTGATTGTATTATTTATCTTTACGCCTCTGGTTTATCAATGACTGTAATTATTATTTCACTCTTAGTAGTCCCATTAACTGGAGCATTACTCGTTTTCTCATTTTCTGAGTCTAGAAAAGAGTTTTTTCGTTCTATTGGTTTGATATTTTCATTGATAACTTTTACGCAATGTGCTTATTTACTATTTAGTGATTACGCAAGGACAAACTTTGTTATTCTTTCGGAATACAATTGGATTCAGTCATATGGTCTTGAAATAAGTTTAGGAATTTCAGGAATGTCTATATTGCTACTTTTACTAACCTCTCTTTTAGTTTTAGTTTCGCTGCTGTCTATTGGAAAAAATCATGCTGAAAGCAAGGGGTTTGTTGGCTCAATACTTTGTCTACATTTTGCAATCAACGGTGTATTTATAAGTGGAGACTTAATTTCTTTATTCATATTTTTTGAAGCCTTATTAATACCAATGTATTTTCTTATGGGTATTTGGGGTGGCGAAAATAGAAGATATGCAACTATAAAATTCATTTTATATACTGTATTTGGCTCAGTATTTATATTTATTGGAACAGTTTACACCTCGGTGATAAGCTACGGATTTAATGGATCTTTAGCTGTTGATTTTGATACTTTGTCAAACCTTGCTCTCACTTCATCACAGTCCAAAACTTTATTTCTATTGTTTACTTTTGGTTTTCTGATTAAGGTTCCAATTTTCCCGTTACATACATGGTTACCCGATGCTCACGTTGAAGCTCCTACAGCTGGAAGTATTTTATTAGCTGGTGTTCTTTTAAAAGTTGGTGCTTATGGAATTTTAAGGGTATCTATTCCATTTTTTACTGAAGGGTTTTTAACATACAAAAATTTTGTTGCTGTCTTATCAGTAATTGGAATTATTTATGGAGCTATAGTTGCAATTGCACAAATAGACATTAAAAAATTAATAGCGTATTCATCAGTCAGTCATATGGGATACGTTATGCTTGGAATTTCTGCAGGAGAATATTTAAGTATTGAAGGTGCAATTATTCAAATGATAAATCACGGAATTACAGCTGGTGCATTATTTATGCTTGTCGGATTCCTATATGAGAGACGACATACGAGAAATATTAGCTCATTTGGCGGAATTAAATCCACTATGCCACGATACGCAGCAATATTTCTATTTACGTCTTTTGCCTCAATTGGACTTCCTGGATTAAATGGATTTGTAGGTGAATTTATGATTTTAATGGGAAGCTTCAGCAGCTATAAAATTCTAACCTCAATTGCTGCATTTGGTGTAGTTTTAGCAGCAATATATATGCTTTGGGCTTATCAGAGAATTTTTACAGGACCAATTAACAATGAAAAAAACAAAGATTTAAAAGATTTAGATACTAGAGAAACTTTATCAATCGTCCCTTTAATTTTATTAATGTTATTTATTGGTATTTATCCGAGTTATATCGAAGGGTTTGTAGTTCAGGAAGCAGGATCTATAAGTGAGACGATTGCTTTATTTAAGGTTTTAAAATGAATAATTTTTCGGAAATTCTTGGAATCAATTTCGTTGTAATTGGCCCAACACTGGTTTTACTTTTCACAACGATCGTATTACTTTTTTGTACGATTACAATCTCTACACCTGTTTACATCAAAAAATTGATTACATTTCTTGGAATAATCGCGACGTTATTTTCAATTTTTCTTAAATTTGGACTTTTTGCAAGGGATGGCATAACATCTTATTTTTCAGAGAAGATACTACTTGATGAATTTTCATTAGTAGGAAATGTAATAATAGGTTTGGTTTTATTCTTAACATTTAACTCTTTTTGGAAGACTTCTGAAGAAATAGATAGCAAGACTACAGAGGCATTAATTCTTATATTAATGTCAGCATCAGGATTCCTTCTAATGGTTGATGCAGAAAATTTTATAATGTTATTTATTGGTTTGGAAATAGGGTCAATCAGTCTTTACGCATTAGCTGGCCTGAATAGGGGTGATCAACTAAGTAATGAAGCATCTTTGAAGTATTTTTTATTGGGTTCACTTGCATCATGTATTTTGATATATGGAATTGCATTATTGTATGTTTCTTTATCAATAAGTGGGGTTTATGAAACAAGTATAGCTGTTAGTTTTATAGGGCCTGAAAATGTTCCATTAACAAGTTTTATCGGACTTATTATGATAATCGTTGGTCTTTTATTCAAAGTAGCGGCGGCACCATTTCAAGCATGGGCACCTGACGTTTACCAAGGATCACCAACTGGATATGTTGGATATATGGCTTCAGTTGCAAAAGTCGCATCATTTATAGTTCTGGCTCGACTTTCTGCTGTTTCATTAAGATTTATTCTTGAAAAATTTAATCTATTTTTTGGTGCTGTGATTATTTTATCCGTTTTACTGGGCGCTTTATTTGCTACCAATCAAAATGATATTAAGAGGCTTATGGCATATAGTGGAGTTATACAATCTGGATTTATATTGTCAGGGATTTCATCAGGTGTACTTGGAATTAGCGCATCTATATTTTATCTAATTACTTACATTATTCAATTGATAGGGGTGTTTACAGTTTTTTCTATAATTAGTGGTCAGCTAAGTTCCAATTTTGAGATATCTAATTTATCAGGATTAGGTAAAGAAAATAAATTTTTAACTTTAACATTTTCTACTTTTATGCTTGGTATTGCTGGTCTTCC
>CETW01046045.1_pt1 | contig 12697 bp, 25 predicted proteins | sample 361381 | NCBI WGS metagenome assembly CETW01 (sample SAMEA2620570, study PRJEB7988) | marine metagenome | isolation source: saline water (ENVO:00002010), including
TTATGTAACTAATGAAAGCACCAAAATACTTGCTGATATGATTGGTATAAATCCAAAAAAACTAGCCAGTAGTATTTTAGGTCGCCATCAAGGGGGCGTTATAGTTGGTGGGAACAACATGGGTTTAGCTGAAACCATGTTAGCCGCTAGACAGTTTTTGGTCAAAGAACTAGGTGTATTAGATGGATTAGCAGAAAAAGCTGTCAATGGCACTAATGCAGACAAACTAGCTTTTAGACAACAATTAGAATTTGTTGCCCAGATACAAGCACAAATAAAAGGGTCACAAACAGAAATTGCCAGAGCACTACAGCAATTTAGTATTCCAGTTAGAACTGGTCAATCTGGTGCTGAAATGAAAGCAGATGATATTAATAATATCTTGGAAGATTTTGGTGGCAGTGACGATATTACAGATATAGCTAAAAAATATATACAAGCTGGCGATAGTCATAACAAGTTGGCTTACGCAAGAGCAACTAGCAAATTTAGAAAACTTGGCGATGCGTTGTACGAAGCATGGATTAACATTCTGCTTTCATCCCCAGTAACACATATTAAAAATACTACTGGTGCTTTCTTGCAAACTTTTGCACATGGCGTGGAAGGGTCAGTTGCAGTTGGCTTAAACAGAATGGGTATGCTACTTGGTAAAGAAGACAGTGGGCTTAGAATGTCTGACGTACAAGCGTCTTTCTTTGGAATGTTTATGTCAATGCAAGACGCATACAAGATGGCTGGCAATGGTTTTAAGTATGGTGAAAAGGCTATTCATGGAAGTAAGTTTGAAAGTGGTGGTGGCAGATTAAGGCAAAATGCTTTTAGTAGCGAAGATGGTGGGGTGTTTGGAACAGTTGTAAATGGTTTAGGAAGGATAGCAACTTTAGACAGAGTGCCTACCAGAATGTTGGAATGGGAAGATACATTTATAAAAGTCATGGCACAACGCCAGCATTTGTACGAAATGGCTATGAGAACTGGCAGGGGCAAAGGTTTGGAAGGTGATGCACTGGCAGAACATATTGCTCAATATGTTACTGACCCACCAGCCAATGTTTTAAAAGACGCAAATGCACACGCTAAATATGTAACACTGCAAACAGATTTAGATAAATTAGGTAACAACTTAAAAGGTTTTAGAGATAATGCCTTGATAAGATACTTTGTGCCTTTTTTCAAAACGCCATACAACGCCACTAAATATGCTTTGGGCGAAAGAACATTTTTGGCTACTTGGACAGAAAAATACCAAACACTAAAAAACAAAGCTGAAGCACCTAACGCTACAAAAGAAGATAAAATAAATTTTCAAAAAGCAAAGACTAGGATGCACATGGGTAATGGCACAGCTATTATGGTAATGGGTATGGGTGCACAAGGTTTGATAACTGGTGGTGGGCCGACTGACCCAGAAGTAAGAAGTCAACTTAGGCAAAGTGGCTGGCAACCTTACAGCATAAAGGTTGGCGATAAATATTATTCATATATAGGTGCTGAACCATTTAGTTCTATTCTAAGTGTTTTTGCTGATGCTAGTGAATTGATGCTAGGTGGCACAATGAACGATGACGATAGGGAAGAACTTGCTATGTCCCTAACTATAATGCTTAGTAACCAGCTTACTGACAAAACATTTATGCAAGGATTTTCCCAGTTGATAAACACTATATCTGACCCACAAAGATATGGTGGCAACATGGTTGATAGTTATATTAAGTCAGTTGTTCCAAGAGCATTTAACCTTGCAGAAAAAATTTATTCGCCAGAAGTCAAATATGCCAGAGGTTTAATTGATAAAATCCAAGCACAGATACCGGGCTGGTCTGATAGTTTGGAAACTAAAAGAAATGTCTGGGGTCAAAAAGTTTTAGTTGGCGAAACACTTGGGCCGAGTATTATGTCACCAATCTACACAAGCACTTTAGGTGAAAATTTTGCAAATGATAAAGGCACAGAAAGTATGCCAGATAGGGGTAAAAGAGCACACGCCCTAAATCAACATTTTATACACAGAGATAAAGGGGTTTTCTGGGGTCCGAAAAAGCCAGAAGAAAATTTGTTTATCGCTGGCGTAGGTGAGTTTGAAATATCTGACAAAGAACTTGCTGTGTATCACGAAGTAAGGGGTATGTACCTAATAGAAAATTTAGAAGAAACTATTGAAAGTGATGAATACCAAGCGTTGTATAAATTATGGATGGATTCTGATGGGTCAGATAAACGTAGCCAAGAAAAAATGCACTTGCTTCTTAGGCAAGCAGAAATAACTGCAAGAGATATGGCAGTTTATTGGATGCTTAATGACGAAGAAAGCAAAACAAAAGATGAATTAAATTCCAGAATTACAAGGTACATTGAACTTAAAAATAGAGAAAACGAAATATATGAAAAGAAATTTAACCAAGCTAATTATTAAGAAAGGTAGGTAGCTATGACTGTATCTAGTACCACAAACAAAGCCAGTGCCAGTGGTGATGGCAGTACCCATATATTTAATTATAACTTTAAGATATTTGCAGACACAGATTTGCAGGTAATTGTAAGGTCTAGTGCAGGTGTAGAAACAACACAAACACTTAACGTCAATTACGTTGTGACTGGTGCAAACAGTGACGATGGTGGGTCAGTATTATTTAAATTTAACACTGGCAACACTGCTGACAGTAACTATTCTGCGACAGACAGCAGACCACCAGCAGGGTCAACTGTTACAATTACAAGGATTGTACCACTTACACAAGTTACAGATTATGTAGCTAATGACCCATTCCCTGCTGATGCACATGAAACTGCGTTAGATAGACTGACTTTTATTGTCCAACAAATACAAGAAGAATTAGACAGATGTATTAAAGCTAGTCCAACAAACACCATTAGTTCAACTGCTTTTACAGTAGGTGTTTCTGATAGGGCAGACAGATTGTTTGGTTTTGACAGTGCTGGGGAATTGACAGTATCAACAGCCGCGGCTGATGTTGCCAATGCACAAACAAATGCAAGCAACGCTTCTGCTAGTGCAACCAGTGCACAAAACCATAAAAATGATGCAGAGAAATTAGCAACAAATGCTGTCGATAGTCAGTTTACTTTGACAGATGGAACTACTGGTTTTAGTGCTTTGCATTATTACACAAAATCTAACAGCATATTCACTAACTTAAATTTGCCTACAATAACTAGCACAGATGCAGGTAAATTTTTAAGGGTAAATAGTGGACTTACTGGCTATGAGTTTACTAGCCCACCAACAGAAAACGCTGTTTTTTATGGGTTAAAAAAAGACGAAGCTGGTACAGCTACTTATGGCACAATGAAACAAGACAACAGTGTTATTGGTAGTGCAGACACATTTACTTTAAGTGACTATGATAGTTATTTCTTTGCTACTGCTGGTGTTGGCTTTGCAGTCAACGCTAGTGGGCATTTAACAATATCAACACCATAGGGCAATGAGTGGTAGTAGCAGAAACACTTGCTGGAATAGCATTAGTAAAATCAGCAACAGAAGCAATTAAGGGGGCAATATCGACAGCTAATGATGTAGGCAGTCTGGCAAGAGAAATTGATAAACTCTTTGAAGGTGAGAAACAAATACAAAGAGATAAAATGTCAGCACAAAATCCTCTTAGTATGAAGTCTGTTGCAGAGGAAACTATAAACGCAAAGTTAGCACAAGAGCACATGGATGAAATGCGACAGCTAATAGACATGAGGTTTGGACATGGGACATGGCAAGGTATTATTGCAGAAAGAGCAAGACGAATACACGAAATAAAGGAAGCTGAAAAAAGAGAAAGAATTAGAAAACAAAAAGCAAAGGATGACGCAATAGAAGTAGCGTTAATAGTTATGGGTGTATCTGTTGGGGTAATAGTTATTGTAGCTATTCTTTGGGCTTACATAAGAGTTTAATGTTTGGGATTGTTTATGTTAGGGCTATGGAAATGACACAAAAAAAATTACAAGAAAAATCTATTTACGCAGATTATGACGAAGATGGTGACGGCATAGTGTCCGATGCTGAACTGGCACATGCAAAAGAGATAAAAGAATTAGAAACAGCACTTAGAAAAAATTTAGCCCAGTTACGAATGGCTAGGTATTCTTTGATAGCAATGGGAGTGTTTACAGTTGCAATGTTCTTTGTTCCTATAGAAAGGGTAAATGCGTTAGCAGATATTTCGAATTTATTTTACTTGACGGGTGGCGGGATTGTAGCCGCTTACATGGGGACAACAGCTTGGACACAAAGAAATAATGGAAAGTAATTGTTAAATAAGGTATAAATAATTTATGTGGAATTTATTAATAAGCCCAATAGCAAACTTGGCTGGCACTTGGTTACAAGGAAAGGTCGATGAAAAGAAAGCTGATAATGAAGTTAAGGTAGCTAAAGCTGTAGCAAAAGCCAGAGTGTATGAGAAAGAAGCTACAAGCCAGATGCTTATGGAAGAAAGCCTTACTTCGCAAATGGCAGGAAGTTGGAAGGATGAATTTTGGACTTTAATTTTTGGTGGTATATTGGTCGCTTGCTTCTTGCCGATTACCCAGCCCTACGTTAAAGAGGGCTTTATTTTTTTAAATGAACATTGCCCAGAGTGGTTTCAAAATTGTTTATATATTTCTATTGGTGCTTCGTTTGGGTATCGTTTTGGAAAACAAGGTTTACAATTAATCAACAAAAGAGGGAGTAAATAAATGCCTAGTCATTATGGAAAAAAGAAAAAGATGAATGGTGCTTTGAAAGGTAAGCAAAAGACATTGCCACCAGCATTGAAGAAAAAAATAATCGCAAGCAAGAAAAAGAAAAAGTAATGTTTGAATTATCAAGTAGGTCTTTATCTAAACTAGAAGGCGTAGACAACAAGCTAATAGAAGTTGTTAAGTACGCTATACAAGTTACAGACATAGACTTTGGTGTTATATGTGGTCTACGAACTGAAGAAGAACAAAGGGCTTTAGTAGATAAAGGGGCTTCACAAACAATGAAGTCAAAACATTTACTAGGTCATGCTGTAGATTTGATGGCTTATGTAGATGGTCGTGGCTGTTGGGAAATAAATGTTTACGATGAAGTAGCAGATGCCATGCGTAGAAGTGCCAGCATTAATGATGTTGCTATACGCTGGGGTGGGGCATGGACAGTCCCAGACATTAGAGAATGGCAGGGCACAATGGTCGAAGCTATGGATAGTTACATTGATACAAGACGTAGTGAAGGAAGAAGACCTTTTATAGATGCACCACATTTTGAGTTAATGGATGGCGACTAAAAGAAAAAAGAAAAGTGTCAACCTATCTGTAGGGCGTGGAGAAAAACGAAGCGTCAAGCAAGGTGGTGGTTTAACAGCAAAAGGTAGGGCTAAGTATAATAGGGCTACTGGTAGCAATTTAAAAGCCCCAGTAACGGGCAAAGTAAAGAAGGGTAGCAAAGATGCCAAAAGGCGTAAAAACTTCTGTGCGAGGTCAAGAAGCTGGACTGGGCCGCGTGGCAAAGCCGCTAGGCGTAGATGGAAATGTTAGTATGAAAGCAGATGAAGTTTTAAGGTTGCTGGAAAAGCATGAAGAAGAATGTAACAGACGCTATGCTAAGATAGAAAAAAGTTTAGATAGTCTGGATTATAAATTATGGGGCTTGGCAATATTAATTTTAGGTACAGTTTTTTTGCCAAAGATGATATTATGAAAAATGAAATATTAATTGTTCTGGGTATCTGGGGCTGTTCTTTTATAGGGGGTTTTTTATATGGCTAAAAGAGGACTATACGCAAACATAAACGCAAGAAAGAAAAAGGGAATAAGTAGAAGTAAAAAAAATTCTACTATATCCCCTAAAGCATACGCAAATATGAAAGCTGGTTTTCCTAAAAAGAAGAAAAAGAAAAAGGCTTAAAATTCTATATCACGAATTTTATTTAGATAGATAACATTGCTATCTTTCTTATCTTTGTACACGCTAACATAGCCTTCGCTTTCGACATATTCAGCGTTGGCACTTTCCCAAGCGTCTACGCCTATTTGTATAAACGCTTGCTTTGTTTCAAGCATGTTGTAACCTTCGTATAAATTGTCAGCAAACTGCAAGACTTCGCTTGGATGACCTGCTTGCTGTCCAATCATTTCAGCTATTACTAATTGTTGTTTGAAAGTGGGGAACTCACATTCCCCATATTTGTTTTGTTTGCCAGTTAGGTTTTGCCATGTCTTCATATTACAATTCCAATTCACTTGTTAACTGCAAACCAGTAAGAAGAAAATTGCCATTGTCGAACTGGACATTGTAGAGTTTTGACCCATCTGGTTTTTCGTAGACTTCTGTAACAAACCCTGCACATTTATCCACGATGTTTAGTTCTTCATCTATCCCAAAAACTAAATCGCCTTTTTTATATTCTGTATTATTTTTTGGCATTTACGCTACCCCCTTTACAAAGTTATAACCTTTAGCAAGGATAATATCCCTTACTTTTTCTCTGTCAACACTGTCGCCATAACCCCAAGCGTCAGTGCCAGCTACCTTGAGCACATACTCTTTACATGAATTGTAACAGACACGCCAAGTACAGCCCTCGATAGGATACAAAGTGTCGCCAGCATATTCGCCATAGAACGAATAAACATAATCGACAAACTCATAAAACTTTTTGTTAGCTGATAATTTCATTTGTTTCCCTTTCTCTTACATATCTAATATAACAACTGTGTCGTAATAAGTCAATAGCTATATGAAAAAAAACACCCAGCTTGGAAAGAGAAAAGGTGCTGGGTGCTTTTTCAGCATGGTCAATAGGTTTAACCACTAATGATAATACTGCGATTATCAACAGTCCTTAACGAATGACCACGCCTATCATCATAACAAGACACTAATCTTAATTTAGTGACAGTCAATAAAGACATAGCACAAGTTACAACGAATATCAATTCCATACATGCCTTCCCCTATCCCAGCCAAAAGGTATAGGCAGTGCCTTGCCTTCTTGGTCAACTGGTATCCACAAGTGATACTGATTAGCTGTATCTACTTCCCTGCTATGTGCAGGGTAAAGCATAAGTGCTTCGTATTCTTTGCCAACTAATTCGTTTTTGATAGCCATTAAATCTTTATAAGGAATGTTTGGTTTTTTATCCTTACGTTTAACAGACACATGGACAACTTTAATATCTGGATTAGGAACTATTGCCCCAGTGCTTTCTGCGTCATAATGTATGTTGACTTGGTATTTGTTGTTGGCGTACACTTCGTCAGCTTGCAAGTGTTTATACTCCTTCAACAACTCCCTTCGACTGGGCAACTGTTCCCCTTTCAGTTGCCCTTTTTCTTCCCAAGTCCTAACAAAAACTTTAGCAGTTGGCAGTTCCAATTTTACTTTTTTGAACATCTGCATGTTAGACCTCGTTTATTTTAAGTGCATGTTTCAATACTCTAGTTCGTTGAGATTGTGTTAGCTTATCTAAGCAAGCCATAACCCTTATAGAGTTTTGACGTACAGCTTCCATACTAAAAGTATTGTTACGCTTGGGCTTGTCTAAGTAATCACCAAGCCCAAGTTTTGCCACCAATTCTGGTGGCAAGTCTTTGATGTGTGGACTAGCCATTAGTCTAACCTTCCCATTGAGTAGGCAGTAATGCCATTGTCTTTTAAGACTTTGGCGAAAGCGTCAGCGTATAACTGCTTTCTTTCGTAGCTTTGACCAAAGCCCCTTACCCAGATAGTGTAGCCACCATAATAACTATCAGTCCTACCTATCCCAGCCTTTTTAAGCCAGCTTACGAACTTGCCCCTAGCTGGCTTGATGTTTACCCAAGCAAAGCCACATACGCCATCATTGACGATGTATGTGGGCTTTGACGGGTCAATGTCATTACCAAGTGGTGTAGTTGGACTACCTACCACCATTGGTGTTGGCGAAGCGTCAGTGCCAGCTTTAGTGCCAGCAAAGTCTGCTTCTTGGTAGAGTTTTGCACAATCCATATTAGCCCCCTTTCCTATTTAGCCATACCTTTTGCACAGTATTTGTAGAAGTCGTAGACATTGCCATTGGCAAAATCTATTTTGACCATCTGTTTTTTAAAGACGTTTTGAACATCGTCTGGACACGCCTTTATATATTCGACTACAGCACCAACTGGTATAAAGTTTTTGCCCCAGTCACTATTGGTATCTATTTCAAAAACGAAATCAGTGTCGATACCTTTTTCGCTATTGAAAGTATCTAACCAAGTATTGAATTTTTTGTTTTTCATTTTTTCTCCTTCCATAACTAATATGGGGATTGTGTCGTAATAAGTCAATAGTATAAAAAACTTTTTTGTTAAGTCATTGATATTGCTTGTTATATTTTGTAACAATAAATTTATTTTAGTTTACCTCTTGACGTAAAGCGATACAGTGATTATGTTAATAATGTAAGAGAAAGGCAAGAAATGAAAAAACCAGAATATGTACCAACAACGCCAATGACACCAGCAAAGGTCAAGTTCAAAACTTTCGAAGAAGTAGAAAAGTTTTTCGAAGACCACTTTGATTGGTTTGCCACAGCAGGATACAAGAGCAAGGTTATTGGCACTACAATCTATTACTGGAAGAAAGGGGAATAACGATGCCAGCAGATTATGTTTACAAAAAGAAAGATGGCAACACGATTGATTGCTACGGAAAAATTCACGAGGACAGCAACTTTGCTGTTGTTTGTGAAAACGAACTTTACGATGGCATAGCCGCGGACATTGATGGCGACAAATACAACACTTGGAAAAAAGTTTGCGATTACTTGGTCACTAACTATCGCAAAGATGTTGTTGAAGTAGAAACTTGTTAGGAAGGAAATATATGAAAACTACATTACCAAAAAGTCACACTGGGGTAGGTGGTTACAAAGACTACGTTAACAAAGCACCACACCCTACCAACATTTATTTTAACTTCGAAAGATGCCCTTCTAAAAAACACATGTATGGCTGGAACACAGACGTACCAGCTTGGGACATAATGTTTACAGAAGATGGTGCAAACTACACTTCAGTAGGCGTGATAACAGTCTTCGCTGATGGTGTTAAAGGGTCATTAAACGATGGCACAAAGACTTTAGAAAATGTGTCTGGCACTGACCCATACGAATTGTTTGTAGAGTTGGTCAACAAGGCTGACCATTTTGGCGTAAGCGAAGTGGCTTTCGACAAAACTTTTAGAAAATATGGATAGGAAGGAAAGAGAACATGGGATTACACATTGATATTTACAAAGGCAAACACGACTGCACACTAAATGGCGTGTCTTCCAAAGCAAAAGGTCTTTGCATTACAAACGTAGAGGGGCCGTTTGCCCCCTGCGAAGATTACCCACCAGCAAAAATACTTTTAGAGTTTGCTGATAATCCACACATGAAACATGTCAGAATTGTCCCAGAAAAAAATAGGGCTAACTGGACAATGTTTGGTGGTCATTATGGTGCTACTTCTGACAGCAGGTTTAACGATGCTGTAGCTAAATTGTTAGGGCACAGCTTCTATGGTGCTGTACCAATTCACGACAGAGTAGAAGAACCTAGCTGGACTTACGAGAACAAAGCTAAAGCATACGAAGAAGCTGGGTTAATCGAAACACCAAAAAGAATGTGGTAGGTATTGACTTATTACGACACAATGATTATATAAATAGTGGAAGGAGAAAACGCATGGCAGTAAAATTTAAATTACCAGCAAAAAAAGTTATCGACTTAGATGGGTCACAAGGTAACGCTTATGTCTTGTTAGGTTTCGCAAATGGCTTTGCAAAAGACTTAGGCTTAGACGCTACAGCGATACGCAACGAAATGACTTCTGGCAACTACACTAATTTAGTCAAGGTCTTCGACAGTTACTTTGGTGACTATGTTGACTTGGTAACAACTAATCCAGACTTGTTAGCCAGTTTAGATGTGGAGATTGTATGACCTACAAAGACTTCGATTATAAATCTATAAAACAGCTAATTGCAAAAATCAGAAAATGTAAAACATGTCATGGCTTCGTACAAACCAGCGACCACGATGGCATGTACGTTAAAATGCAAAAAAAAGATTTGATTGCGATGATTAACGAAGCACCAGAGTTATGCGACAAAGATAAATTTGATATTAAACCAGACGAGAAAGGGGATTTAGAATTATGGATAAATTAATTAATGGATTAGGCAAGCGTCATGGGTCAGCTTTCGACAGAGGGGGTGCAGACAGCTACTACCACAGAGAGTTTAGCCCACACTATTACACTGGGGCTACATACTCTAGTACAAAAATACCAGAAGCCTTAATGACCCCAGAAGAAATATCAGCCTACACAAAAGGCTATAACGAAAACGAAATGTCTGGCGACAAAAAAGATTGGGGGTAAGATGCTAAACATACCAAAGAATAAAATTTTACAAAGTGGAGAGTGGGTTGACAAACTGCATTGTGCAGATTGTGGGTGCACTGACAACACAGTAAAACACAGAGATAGTGCAGAAACAGAGAATGGCAAGTTACAAATTGGCTACTGCTTATGTGACGATTGCTTTGGCAAAACTGTTTCTAACTTCGATAAATTTTATGCAAACTAAGGGGGACTACATGGGACACTACGCAGAAAATGGCATTATTGAAAATCCAATAGGAACATTGAATAAAAAAGATTACAAATTGAAAAGACCAGAAAAGGGTTACAACACTCCAGCAGAAAGGGAATGGTCAGCGTGGTCTGATGTTTCAGATTGGGAACTTTTTTTCAAAGGCAAATTGATTGGACATGTTTATTATGTTGGCACTTTAGCAACGCAATGGGCAGGTTATTTGGAAGAAGACTACCTAAGTAGAAAAGTCCAGTGGTCTACCAGAAAAGAAGTCGTAGACGATTTGTGTTTAATTCACCATAAATTTATTAACAGTGTATAGATAATGCAGGTCAACCCACCCAAAGAAAATAAACAATCCAGTCTGTTTAATTTACCAGCAGACTGGGAAGTTGAATGGTCAGACATGCCAGATTATGACAACTGGGATGAAGCAGACCCAGCTATAACTGCTATGTTTAAATTTAGGAACGAAGAAGATTTTGAGAAATTTAAAAAATTAGTTTCGCAATTTGTTTACGATGGTGCAAAAGTTTTTGATGGCAACCAGCAGATAACTAAAAAGCAAGCATGGTATCCACATAACGAACAGCCACGCTTCTGGCGTTACACAAGCACAGAACAACACAACCCAGACTATCCCATTTATATAGTTAGCAAAGGCAGGTACGAAATAAACCCGACCAGCAGGTCATTAGATAGAATGGGCGTACCATACAAAATGATTGTTGAACAACCAGAGTACGACAACTATGCGAAGCTGGTTGGCGAAGATAGATTGCTTGTGTTGCCACAAAGATATAAAGACGAATACGACACATTCTGGAAAGACGATGACCCTAGAAAGGGACCGGGCTGTGCACGAAACTTTGCTTGGGAACACAGTTTAGAAAATGGTTTTGACTGGCACTGGGTCATGGATGACAACATTGATGGCTTCAGACGCTTCAATAAAAACATGCAGGTCTGGTGCGAAAAAGGTTTTATATTTAAAATGGCTGAAAAGTTTGTTAGCCGATACACGAACATAGGGCAAGCTGGTTTTCATTATGATAAGTTTGTAACGACTAAAGACTTTCGCCCACCATACACGCTGAATACCCGAATATATAGCTGTTTACTGATAAACAACCATATACCTTTTAGATGGCGTGGCAGGTATAACGAAGACACTGATTTAAGTCTACGCATATTAAAAGCAGGTTACTGCACTGTACAGTTTAATGCTTTCTTACAAGACAAAAAGACTACAACTAAAATGACTGGGGGCAACACTGACGAATTTTATGCACAAGAAGGCACGAAACTTAAAAGTCAGATGCTAAAAGACATGCACCCAGACCTAGTAGAGTTGTCGCACAAATTTAGCCGTGACCATCACCATGTAGACTACAGTGTTTTTAAACAACGATTGAAAAGAAAGCCAGATGTTGTACTATCTGGTAAAACTAACAACTACGATATTGTACTAAAAAAGGTTGACTAATGGCATTATGCGAAAGGTGTAAGGTTAAAACTAATAAAACTTGGTCTACAAAATTAGAAAAAAGAATAACATCTTACACCTGCCCCATTTGCAAAGGCGTAGAATATTACGAAGAAATTTGCAAAGACCACCTGCAAAAGCCCCAGAAAACTAAGGAAAAAGAAAAAAAGTAAATATTTTTTTGTCTAGGGGTTGACGTTTTACGACAACAGTATTATATTAATATTGTAAGGAAAGGGAAACAAATGGTCAAAATGATAGTTAACTACAAAGGGGTTGTTGGAAAGCCCCAGTATTACGTTAATGTCAATTTCGCAAACATAGCCAAGATGTTCAAAGTTATGTTTAACAAACAATTCACTACTTACTTCGCAATAGTTTAGGAAAGGGGAACTATGTTAAAAGTCACAAAAGAATATATCGAATACTGCAAAGAGCACTCAAAAGCTACTGGGTCTGACATGTACGCAGAAGTAAAAGACATGTTAAAAGATGGCAAAGCTGTCTTGGTCGACAAAGACCCTATGGCTGACTACGTTTTAAAAATTGCCAAAGAGTGCAAAGTAATTGAGAAACAAGCTAAAAAAGCAAAAGAAAAGCCAGCTACAAAAGAAGTAGC
>CETW01157320.1_pt1 | contig 12659 bp, 11 predicted proteins | sample 361381 | NCBI WGS metagenome assembly CETW01 (sample SAMEA2620570, study PRJEB7988) | marine metagenome | isolation source: saline water (ENVO:00002010), including
TTCTTTTGGAACCACCTTAAATACTTTTTCACCAGGCAAAGCCATTCTATATTTTTCGCGAGCCAGTTTTTCAATGTATTCTAAATCATTTTCAAGACGGTTTTTTTCTGAAATGAGTATTTCTCTGTTCTCTCTCAATTCCGATATATATTTTTGAATTTCTGCTCTTTCTCTTTTTAGCTTGTATAACTGAAAAAGTCCATGGTCTCCAAAAACGAAGACAATCAATAAAGTTATCGCGATTAAAAATAACACACCCCTAATAAACTTTTTTTGTGTTTCAGCAAATCGTTCGCTTATAGCTCTTGAAGAACCTGCACGTTTCATACCACTGTATTTACTCATCTAGGTATACCTAAATAACTACGATTGGCTATTTTCGCTGTTTTTCCTAATTCTTCTTCAATACGAAGTAATTGATTGTATTTACATGTTCGATCAGTTCTTGATATAGAGCCTGTCTTTATCTGTCCCATCCCCATTCCAACAGCTAAATCAGCTATTGTCGTATCTTCGGTTTCTCCAGAGCGGTGAGAAATAATCACCCCCAGATTTGCTTTTTTTGCCATTTCTATAGCTTGGATAGTCTCTGTAACTGTCCCAATTTGGTTTAGTTTAATTAAAATAGCATTTATGCTATGCTCGTCAATAGCATGTTTCAATCGTGATATATTTGTAACTGTTAGGTCGTCACCAACAATTTGAACTTGCTGTCCTAATATCTTTGTAAGTTGCTTCCATCCTTCCCAGTCATCTTCATGGAGTCCATCCTCTATAGAAATAATCGGATATTTTTTTACAAGATCATTTAGGTAGTTCACCATCTCTGTTGATTTTAACTTTTTATTTTCAGAATGCAGATGATAAATATTATCTTTAAATAATTCACTTGCTGCCACATCTAGCGCTAACATTATATCCTTTCCTGTACTCAATCCTGCTTTAGATATTGACTCAAGAATTATATCTATCGCTTCTTCATTCGAACTAAGATCTGGTGCAAACCCACCTTCATCTCCTACAGCAGTTTTCATTTTTTTTAATTTTAATACAGACTTTAAATAGTGAAATATTTCAGTTCCCATTTGTAAGGCTTCTGAGAAATTATCAGCACCAAAAGGCATAATCATGAATTCTTGAATATCTACTAGATTATCCGCATGGCTCCCACCATTTAAAATATTCATCATTGGCACAGGCAAAACATGGTTATTATACTTACCTAAATAGCTATATAAAGATTGATTCTCTGCTTTTGCACCAGCATGTGCTATTGCCATTGAAACTCCAAGAATTGCATTGGCACCAAGTCTTGACTTGTTTTCTGTCCCATCTAGGGATATCATTAAATTGTCATTTTCAGACTGTTGTCTTACATCGCAGCCCTTTAATGTAGCTGAAATAATTGTATTTACATTATTGATTGCATTTCTTACTCCCCTTCCCATATATCTATTATTATCACCATCTCTTAATTCTAATGCCTCATGGCCGCCTGTGGATGCTCCTGAAGGTACAGCTGCGCGTCCCATAATTCCAGACTTGGTTATTACATCAACCTCAATAGTTGGGTTTCCTCGTGAATCTAAGATTTCTCTAGCATATATTTTTTCAATAATAGAATTCAAATTTTACTCCCGTAAATTAAGTCACCAAATTAGATTTGAGTTGAAACACCATTCAATAGCAATAATATGAAAATTTTTTTGGAACAATGTATAAAAATCATAATTAAAATAGCTTAATGTTTAAAATTAATCGATATAGTTCTATGGATCAGACTATGTGGGATAACTTTGTACCAAATAGCAACAATGGAACTATTTTCCACCTTCGCTCATTCTTGAACTATCACCCAAAAAATCGATTTACAGATCATAGTCTAATTATAACGAAAAAGGATAAATTGTTTTCTGTTCTACCAGCAGCTGAAAAAGTGATCAATGGTCGACTATCTTTAATATCGCATCCGGGCACTACAGTTGGGTCATTTGTTGTTCCTGAAAATTTGTCAATTGCAGAATCTATGGATTTAGTTAAATCTCTAGTTGGTTATGCAAAAAAAAATAGTCTATCTAGCATTCGTATAACTTTACCGCCAAACCTGTACCAGCGAAGGCTATCTAATTATATGGACTTCTCCTTTTTTAAACATGGCTTTCAATATCTAAAAAGAGATGTGACTAGTATTTTATTTTTAGAAAAATCTCATGAAGATACGGTTAACAAATTTCGTTCTTCTCATAGAAGAGCTGTAAAAAAAGCAATTGATAGCGGTATGGAAATTAAGCAGTCAAACGATCTTGAATCTTTTTATAATATTTTAGAAAAGAACCTAAAAATTCGTCATGGTGTCAAACCCACACACACTCTTGAAGAATTACAACACCTTCATAGTATTTTTCCAAATCGTTGTAATTTGTTTGCTGCATTGTTAAATGATAAAATGATTGCAGGGGTTTTCAATTTTATTGTTAATGAGCATGTGGTGCTTGCCTTTTATATCAGTCATGATGAAAAGTTTGCGGAGTATAGAGCTGTTAACCTTTTATTCTATAAGATTTTTAATTGGGCGATAGATAAAAATTATAAGATATATGACTTTGGTACCTTTACTGTTAATGAAGAACCAAATATGGGGCTGGGAAGATTCAAAGAAAACTTTGGAGCTAGCGGTATCTTTCGAGACACAATCGAATTAGTTGTTTAATGAGATATGTCCATTAGAGACTTAGGAAAACAAAGCTTGATCTATGGTCTTGGTCACATGCTAGCTAGGCTAATTACATTTTTATTGCTACCACTATATACCCACTCATTCAGCCAAGCAGAATATGGGGCAATTTCGCTAGCATATGCCTTTATAGGTTTTGCTTTGATTTTATATCGCTATGGAATGGATACTGCATTAATGAAGTTTTCTGTTCAAACAAGTGGAGTGGAAAGAACTAAACATATCTCTGTTATTGTAGTATCTCAAATTTTAACAGGTATTATTTTCACAGCCTTTTTATATACAATTCGAGAACATATAGCATATTTAGTTTTAGGTGTTGATAGACCCGATTGGATGATATATATAGTAATAATTCTATTTTTAGATTCACTTTGGAATTTACCTTTGCTGATTCTTCGGTCAGAAGAAAAAGCTGCGCTATTCATAGCCTTTAGCCTTCTAAATGTCATGGCAACCATGCTTCTCAACATTTTATTTGTTGTTTATTGGGGTTATGGTATAGAAGGAGTGTTTTTAGCAAATATAATCTCTTCAGCTATCATTCTAATTTTTTCTTCCCCTGTTATTATTAATCGTATAAAGGTTAAATTGTTTGATAAAATAGTATTTAAGAAAGTTTTTCAGTTTGCAATTCCCTTTTTACCAGCAGGGATTTTTACAATGGTAATGGAATTATCAGATAGGTACTTACTTGAATGGTTTCTAGGCATGGCAGATGTAGGGGTTTATTCTGCTGGGAAAAAAATGGGAATGCTCGGCTTGACTGCTGTAATGGGTTTTAATATGGGCTGGACTCCCTATTTTCTCAAAAGAGGTGAAAAAGTAGGCGCAAGGATTGAATTTGCAAAGATTGCAACGCTTTTTACTGGTATAATGGGCTATATATCAATGATGGTAAGTATATGGATATCTGAGATAATGCAATTTTCAATTTTTGGTAGGCCGCTGATTGGAGCTGAGTTTTGGAGTTGTGAGCCTGTTGTTAGCGCAATTCTATTAGCATACTTTTTCTTTGGTACTTATGTAATCCAACTTCCTGGTATTTATATGAAAGAAATTACCAATTGGGTTCCAGTCTTTCGAATTGTGGGGGCAATGACACTGTTTTTAACTAGCATTTGGCTAATACCTACATATGGATTTATAGGTGCTGCTTATGGTGTCGTTCTGGCCTTTATTGCAATGAGCATATCAATTTACATTAAAACATATCGTATTTATAAAGTGCCATATAATTGGCGCGGAATACTATTTCCAATCATTTTTTTAATAGGAATTCAATTTGACTTTAATCATTTGTTTTTAAAATTATTTTTATCAATGGGTTATCCTGTATTATGGTATTTGTTCATAATCACTCAAGATGAAAAAGAAGGCTTAATTAGGCTTTTTAAATGATAGTAATAGTCTCTTGCTCTCATCCGCCAGATGATGAAAGAATTTATCATAAACAAATTTGTTCTTTGGTTGAGTCTGGATATGCTATTTTATATTACACGCGATCAAAACATAAAATCGATTTATCAACGTCTTCAGTTACACATAAAAATTATAGTCCAAAAATTAGTGTTAATTCTTTTATAAAAAGGGTTGATTTAAATCTTAGAAAATTGGATTATATAAGCGCTATTCAAATCCATGAGACCGCACTGCTACCCTTGTTAAAAAAAAATAAATCACGGTTACCACATATAAAAACCATCTATGATGTCCACGAGAATATGGAAGCGCTTTATAGAACCTTTTCTAAACGCATTAAACCATTAAAAGAGATATTAATTTATCTAAGAAAATATCAAGAAAGTTTATACTTAAAATATGTTGACCAAATTGTACTTGCGAATATTCCAATGTCCAATCGGCCTTATGCAAGGTCAGGAGTACCAATTAAAATCATTGAAAACTTTCCTGAGAAAAAATACCTGAATACTAGATCGGGACAAAATAAAAAGACCAGATCTATAGTATATCACGGGCACCTTGGACCAGAAAGAGGCATAAAAGACCTTGTGGAGGCTATGGAACATATAAAGACTGTCCAGCCAGATATCACTCTTAGCCTAATTGGATCTTTCAGAACAAAGAATTTCCATAGGGAAATTCTAAATATGATTTATAAACTAGATTTGGGAAATAATATTTTTTTGATTGACCAAGTAGCTCATTCAAAAATATGGAAAATACTAAGTAGGCATTCTGTAGGTGTTATACCATTTAAAAAAACACCCTTAACAGAAGAGAACACCCCAACAAAATTATTTGAAATGATGGCCAGTGGATTAGAGATAGTAGCAACGAAATTATTACCAATTCAAAATTTTGTTGATGATTCTGTCCATTGGGCTATTCCCGGGGATTCATTTTCTATAGCAGAAGCATTGCTGAAATCTTTTGATCAAAAAAAGGATTCTGTTAATATTTCTAAAAACAAAAGTTTGATAAAAGAATTATATAATTGGGACGAACGAAAAGAAAAATACTTATCCATATTTAACTCGAAATGAAAATTTTATATATCTCCCCAGAAAATATTGTTGGCACATTAACCTTGTGGAAAAATGAGCATATAAAAAGAGGAAATGAATGCCGCACGGTTACATTTTTTCATTCTCCAAAGGGTTTTGAAGAAGATATATGTTTAAACCTCCCTTTTAATTTCACGAAACCCATTCTATCGAAAATGAGAAATATTTTTTACAAGAATTATCGAGGAAGAGAAGGATATTTTAAGCAAAAAGAAGGTTACCCGCCAACATGGCAGCCAGAGGGTTGGCTCGATAGATTGTTTTTAAGTTTTAAAGATAGTCTTTGGCTACCTATTGTTGAAAAGGCGATAGTAGATTATGAATTGTATGATTTTGATGTTGTTCATTTTGAAAGTGGGGTTGACTTTTTAAAAAATGAATTTTTTTCTAGAGAGTTAAAAAAAAGAAATAAAAAAATCATATGTCATTACCATGGAGAAGATTTAAGGAGTAGAGGTGTTATGCCTTACTTAGATACTATATCAGATTTAAACCTTACAAATGAAGTAGACCTGTTGGATAAACATCCAAAAATTGAATATTTATTTTTGCCATTTAAAACCTCTGTTTTTCATTCAAAAATAGCATTAAATAATAGAATCCGTATTTCTCATGCTCCCACCAATCGTTATTATAAAGGTTCTGATGTTGTAATCTCAATTTGTGAAAAATTGCAATCAGAAGGTAAGATTGAATTTGATTTGATTGAAAACTTGCCTCATTCTATTGCTTTAAGTAAAAAATTAAAGTCAGATATTTTCATAGATCAAATAGGTAATAAAGGAGGCTGGGGTTATGGTATGAATTCTGTTGAGTCTCTATCTATGGGGATTTGTACCTTGACTGAAATGAATGATACTTACAACTCTTTTATTCCAGACCATCCATTTATAAGTGTTAGCGCTGATAATTTAGAGATTGAATTAAGAAGCCTTCTAAATAATCGTGCAAGAATAATGGACAAAGGCAAAGAAGGGAAGGTATGGGTAAAGAATAACCATGATATAAAAAGCGTAGCAGATAAACTATATAATTATTATGCTAAAATAGGGCTTTCGTAATGCCTAATCAGATTTATAGCAAAAGAAATTTATTTTGGTCCCGACTGATAAGCTCTTTTCTTTATCCTTATTATTCTTTTTTTAATTTATTTCGAAAAAAATACGCATTAGAAGATATAGAAGTAAAAAATATTGTTGTTACAGAATATCATCGCATAGGAGATGTTCTAATAATCGCTAAAACTCTAAAGAGCATTAAGAAATCATTCCCAAATTCTCGGTTGATTTTACTTTGTAGTGATCAAGCTCACCTTTTAGCTGGTCATTTAAAATTAGCAGATGAAATATATCCTGTCAAGGTCCCCTGGACTGATTGGGACTGGTCTATTGTAAAATGGATTAGAGTTTGGATTTTTACACAAAAAATCGCTAAGAAAAAGATTGACCTAGCTTTTGATTTTAAGGGTGATTTAAGAAATAGTTGGTTTCTTTGGCATATAAAAGCAAAAATTAGTTTTGGCTATACAACTACTGGAGGAGAGTATTTTTTTACTCATGGCCAAGAAATGAATGAAGGTGTACATCAAGCTGTGCGAGCGAATAATTTAATTTTAAAAGCAGGCTGTAAAGTACTTATAGATGGTAAATCTAACCATAAGTTGAATAATAATGGATATATTGTTTTTCATATTGGAGCGACGGATCCAAGAAGATCGTGGCCAATAAATAATTGGATGATATTAGCAAAATCTCTCTCGGTTAGTTATAAGGTAGCCATAGTAAAAACTCCTGAATCGTCAGTTCTGATAAAACTATTGAAAGATAGTGAGTTACAGGTTGATTATTTTGAAGGAGGGTTGGTTGGGTTTAAGCTTTGGCTCCAAGAGCAGCAATGCCTGATTGCTCCTGATTCTATGGCTGGGCATCTAGCTGCATATGTAGATATTCCTACAGTTTCTCTTTTTGGCGCACAAAACCCAGAGCTAACGCGCCCCCTCAATAAAATGGGTGTTATTGTTACCCCTGATAGCCACTGTAAACATGAAATGAATCATTGGAGGCTATGTGGGGCTTGTATGGAATCAATAGCTCCAGAAAAAGTATCAAAAACTGTTTTTAGTCTTCTTTCTTAAATGACAATACATACATAAATATAAATATTGCAAATAACACCATTCTTAGTAAATTCACTTGATTAATAAGAATGACCTTTACTTTTACAGAAAATTATTGTCACTCTTTTTATCGAGGAAAATGAATGATTACACGTAGTCTTCGTTCAAACCAAAAAACCAAACCAAGGAGGTATCGGCATGGCTGATGTCAACTCAACCGTACAAAACGCAGCATCAGGAGTAGTAGGAGTTATTAAGGCGCTTATAGTGCTGTTCGTTTTCGTTAATATTGTTTATTCCACAGGTTTTGATCCAATCGGTGGAATTGTAGATCTAGTCAATACATTTTTAGATGGTGGCTTTGCAGGTCTACTAGCCTTGCTGGTTTTTCTCTCGTTTCTGGGATAATAACACAGGATATTGTTGGAAGGTTGATTGATAATCTTCCTTTTCCTGACAACAGGAGGAAACTATGCTGAAAGGCTTGCAAACCTTAAATGATTGGCTTGGGCAACTCACAGATTTGGCCAAGACATTGGTCGTCATTGGTATTATTGTAGGAATTTTGTTCGATGATTTCTTTGGAGTCATTGCTGGATTGGGCCGTATAATGTCTCAATTTGGAGATGCAGGACTTGCAGGAATACTGTCATTGGCGATTTTAGTAATGTGGTACGACAAAAAATAGTCTGAAATTGAAAACCGTGACTGCGCCCCACTTTTTGGGGCGCAGTTTTTACCAGTGTCCAGATTAAAAAAATAATTTGAAGCACTGTCAATGAATTGCCACACTTTGTATAAGCGTGGTATTTTTTTATATAATGTATTTAATTAATTAATGCGCTACAGTATCATAATACTATTTTCCCTTTCTTTGATTAATGCTGATATACATGTTTTTAATCGAAGCACAGGTACTCAATCACATATTAAGACACTTTCTAATTCAAAGCCTTTATATATTTCTGCAAAAGATATAGGGAGATCATTTACGTCTAAGGTTTATGAAAATTCAGAACGCCAAAAGATTGTTTTATATATTTCTGGTTCTAAAATAAAAATTTCTGGGAATAGTAGTTACATTATAGTAAACGATAATGCATATCAAATGCCGCAAAAAACATTAACGGACTCTGATGACTTATATGTTCCTGCTAAGTACTTTTTTGATATAATTAAAGCAACCATTCTTCCTGGAATTAATTTTGATTCTATGAAGGAGTTGTTAGAAATAGATATTATTCATTTCAATATAACCGATATAAAAATTGATGTTAAATCAAATGGTACTATAATCCATTTAGCAACGAGGAAAACATTCCCTGAAAGAAATATAAGTTCATTTATAAACAAACATGGATGGTACTATATAACTATTCCAGATGGCGTAATTGACACTGTCAATATAAATGCGGGTTTAACCCGAGGAGTCGTTCGACAAATAGAGTCAGATCAAATTGGAAATACTGCGCAAGTTGCATTTAAGCTTGGCAAGAAAATTATTAGCCATGAATGGGATCAAAACCTTGATCCAAATGAAATAGTTATTACTCTACGTACTCCTTTAGCTGAAGTAGATGAGCATATTGAAGATGTGAGGGAGAGATGGCGTTTAGATACTGTTGTTCTAGATGCTGGCCATGGTGGAAAAGACCCTGGCGCTATAGGCAAATATGGTACTAAGGAAAAAGATGTGGCGCTAGATATAACAAAACGAGCAGGAGAACTATTAGAAAAATCTGGCATTAAAGTCGTCTACACTAGAGATGAGGATGTCTTCATACCATTATTAGACAGAACAAAAATAGCAAATGATTCAAATGGAAAGCTATTTGTTAGTATCCATGCTAATGCAAATAAGAATAGAAAAGTCCAAGGGTTTGAAACATTTTTACTTAGACCTGGAAAAAGTGATGATGCTATCGAGGTCGCTTCAAGAGAAAATTCTGTAATAAAACTAGAAGAATTTACAGACAGATATGAAGACCTCACTGGAGAGGCACTTATCATGGCAACAATGGCACAAAGCATGTTTATGAAGGAAAGTGAAGATCTTGCATCCATTATTCAGATGGAGTTAGATAAGAGACTCAACACTCCAAATCGAGGAGTTAAACAAGCGGGGTTCTATGTTTTAATCGGCGCATCAATGCCAAACGCATTAGTAGAAGTTGGATTTATATCAAACCCTTCGGAAGAAAAAATGTTAAGACAAAAAGCGCATAAACAGAAAATAGCTGAAGCTATTTACCAGGCTATAAAACATTTCAAATTTTCACGAGAAAAAATTCTTGCAGTAGATTGAGATATGGATGATAGACCTATAGGAGTATTTGACTCAGGTGTTGGTGGATTAACAGTCGTTAGTGCGCTATCAAATGCATTACCAAATGAGTCCATATACTATGTCGGTGACACCGCCCGTGTCCCATATGGCAATAAAAGTATCCAGAAGATACAAGAGTATTCTCATGAGATAGCTGAATGGCTCATGCAAAAAAATTGTAAAATGATTGTTGTCGCTTGCAATACAGTTTCATCACTAGCGATGGATTACTTGCAATCTTATTTCCCCTTACCTATCATTGGAGTAATTCAGCCTGGTGTTGATTTTGCAATTCAAATAACTAAAAATAATAAAATAGGTGTTATAGGCACACAAGCCACAATTCAATCAAATGCATATGTTAAATCATTACATTCTATAATGCCTGATATTAAAGTTATTAGTAAAGCATGTCCGTTATTTGTTCCTTTAGCAGAAGAAGGGATGGTTGATGGAGACATCCCTTCAGCTATAGCAGATTTTTACTTGAAAGATATTCAGTCTTCTGATATTGATACAGTAATACTTGGCTGTACTCATTATCCTCTTTTAAAAAAAGTAATAGGCGCAGCATTAGGTAGGCGAATAACTCTTGTTGATTCGGGTAATGCAATAGCTAAAGCAGTAACATTTGAATTAGATAAGCATAATTTAATTTCTACTATTAAGAAAGGCGGTACTCAATGCTTTGTAACAGATGACCCTAAATACTTTGATGTTTTTGCTTCAAAGTTTTTACAGACACCTATAACAAAAACTCAGCATATTGACCTCTCCTGATATAGATGCCCAATTAAATTCCCTTTATTCACTGCAGCGAAAAGGAATTAAGCTTGGGCTAGAACACACAGTGCAACTATTGAACTTTTTAGGAAATCCAGATAAAAAATTAACCTTAATTCATGTTGCTGGTACAAATGGTAAGGGGTCAACATGTGCACATTTACAAACTATTCTGCGAGCACATGGTTATAAAGTGGGGCTGTATACTTCCCCACATTTAATAAAATTTAATGAACGTATTAGAATAAATGGATTTCCAATAAGTGATGATGAAATAATATCTTTTATGAGGAGTATTGATGCTGCTATAAATAAAATTGATTCAACATTTTTTGAGGTTACAACAGCAATGGCTTTAAACCATTTCAATGAGTATAATGTAGATATAGCCATAATCGAGACTGGATTAGGGGGTAGGTTAGACTCTACAAACGTGATTAAGCCTAATCTCACTGTGATGACTCCTATTTCAATGGACCATATGGAAATACTGGGCGATAGTATAGAGAAAATTGCAAAAGAAAAATCAGGAATTATTAAAGATGGTGTGGTTTTAATTACCGCAAAACAAAATAAGGTTGTTGCGGATATACTATTTAGTAAAGCATCAGAAAAAAACACATCAGTCATAGTAGTTGATATGCCTTCAAATATTTCTATTAGACCTAGAGGAACGGATTTTATTTTAAATAATCAGAATTATAATACCCCTTTAATTGGAAAAGTTCAGGCTGAGAATGCATCGCTTGCAATATCTGCTTTAAAGCATTTTAACAACCAAATAACTTATGAAACCATTTGTGATAGTTTTAAAGAATTACATTGGCCAGGGCGATTGCAATTGCTATCAAAGGGCATTTATTATGATGTAGCCCATAATTCTTCAGGGATTCAAACTACATTGAGATGCTTACATGAAATGTACCCTGAACATAAACTTTACGGTCTGTTTTGTCTAAAGGGAGATAAGGATTTAAAAAACATTGCTGCCCAATTAAAAGGCAACTTTAAAAAGTTATTTGTGGCTGGGAGCAATCATAGACTAATTAATAATCCAAAACAATTATCTAAAAAACTAAATAATCATGGGATTAAGAATTACCCAATAGAATCAATAAAAAATGGCGTAGAATTACTAAAAAGGGGCATCAAAAAAAGGGGGATTGGAATCATTTTTGGCACACACTATATTGCTGAAGAAGTTTTTAAAGAATTTGAAATTTCTTTTGACTCCGGTATTATTTGATGTAACTTTAATCTGCTCCAGTGTCCCCGCGGAGTTTTGAAATTTTATCTTCCAAAGATTACATAAGCGAGTATTAAATATATGAATCTCAATGAATTACAATCACTAAACATACGTGAAGTAACAGAATTAGCGCAGAAGTACAACATAGAAGGCGGAATTGCTGGGCTAAATAAACAAGAATTAATTGTCAAAATATTAGAGACACATGCAAAAAAAGATAATGCTTTTTCAGCAAGAGGTGTGCTAGAGGTTATGCAGGATGGATATGGATTTCTTCGGTCTCCTGACTATAATTATATGCCAGGTCCAGATGATATATATGTAAGCCCCTCGCAAATAAAAAGATTTGGTATGAAAACTGGGCATTTAATATCTGGACAAATAAGACCTCCTAAATCAAAAGAACGTTTCTATGCATTGCTTAAAGTAGAACTGGTCAATGACGAACCGGTAGAAAAATTAAAAGAGAAAATTCTATTTGATAATTTTACACCACTGTATCCTGAAGAAAAATTTAAACTAGAATCCAAAGCAAAAGATCTATCAATGAGGATTATGGATCTAATATCACCAATAGGGAAAGGTCAGCGTGGGCTTATTGTTGCACAACCAAAAACAGGTAAAACTGTTCTTCTACAAAAATTAGCAAACGCAATTAGCGACAACCATCCCGAGACAAAAAGAATCGTTTTATTGATAGATGAAAGACCTGAAGAAGTCACGGACATGAAAAGAAATGTTAATGCGGAAGTAATCAGCTCCACATTTGATGAGCCGCCAGAGCGCCATGTTTCTGTTGCAGATATGGTTTTACAAAAAGCTAAAAGGATGGTCGAATATGGAGATGATGTAGTTATTCTACTTGATAGCATAACTAGACTTGCGCGTGCACACAATGCGGTCATCCCTCATAGTGGGAAAAT
>CETW01094687.1_pt1 | contig 12444 bp, 11 predicted proteins | sample 361381 | NCBI WGS metagenome assembly CETW01 (sample SAMEA2620570, study PRJEB7988) | marine metagenome | isolation source: saline water (ENVO:00002010), including
TGACTACAATTAATAAACCAGCTATGATTGGTTTTTCTTGGGGTATAGGTTTTAGAGTGTTTAAATATTATTTTGATTATAGTAGATCAGCTTTTCATTTTTCAGGTATTATAAATAATTTTAGTATTTCTACAAATTTAATTAGTTTTGGTATCTAATGAGTTTGCCATTTAACATAGCCATTGATGGTCATTCTTCATGCGGGAAAAGTACGATTGCACAATCAATTGCAAAGAGATATGGTATGCTTTATATTGATACTGGTGCAATGTACAGAGCTGTAACTTTATATTGCATGCAAAATGAGATTATAAAAATAAATAAATTAAATATAGATTTATTAAAAAGCCATTTAAAAAATATATCTATTAATTTTCAATTTAATTTAGTAAATGGAGAATCAGAAACTATTCTTAATGGTAAAAATGTAGAACCTTTTATTAGAAGTATTGCAGTTTCTGATAATGTTTCTTCAATTGCTCAAGTAAAAGAGGTTAGAAATAAATTGATAGCTTTGCAAAAAGAAATAGGTAAGAATAACAATGTAGTTATGGATGGGAGAGATATTGGTACTAAAGTTTTTCCAAATGCAAGATTAAAATTATTTATTACTGCTAGTGTTGAGATTCGAGCTAAAAGAAGATATGATGAGTTAGTCAATAAAGAAGATGATATTTCTTTTAACAAAATTTTACAAAATCTCAATCAAAGAGATAAAAATGATATAAAAAGAAAAATAAATCCATTAATTATGGCAAAAGATGCAGTACTAATTGATAATTCATTTATGACAATTCAAGATCAAAATATTAAAATCTCAGAATTAATCGAAAAAATTTTATAATGGAAGTTGTTATTGATAAATATTCTGGTTTTTGTTTCGGAGTAGTTTATGCAATTCAAATGGCAGAATCTATTTTGAAAAATGAAGATAAGTTATATTGTTTAGGAGATATTGTTCATAATAATAAAGAAGTTGACAGATTACATGCATTAGGTTTAAGGATAATAGATCATCAAGAATTAGAGTTATTGAAAGACTGTAAGGTTTTAATTCGAGCTCATGGCGAACCTCCTTCAACATATCAATTGGCATTGCAAAATAATATTGAATTGTTAGATGCATCTTGCCCAGTAGTTCTAAAATTACAACATCAAATTAAAGAAGGTTATGAAGAAATTCAAAATATTAATGGGCAGGTAGTTATTTTTGGTAAAGAAGGGCATGCCGAAGTAGCAGGCTTACTTGGACAGACAAATAATAAAGCAATTGTCGTTGCAACAATTGCTGATTTAGATAAAATTGATTTTAATAAATCTATTTATATATATTCCCAAACTACTAAAAGTCCAAAAGCATATGAAGAGATTACTCTTGAAATAAAAAGAAGGATTAAAAAAAAATCAGGCGATAATATTAAATATATAGTAAATGATACTTTATGTAGACAAGTTTCTGGAAGAGAACCGCAATTAAAAGAATTTGCAAAAAAAAATGATGTTATATTATTTGTTAGTGGAAGAAAATCATCAAATGGTAAAATGTTATATCAATCTTGTAAAAGTCAGAATAATTTTTCTTATTTTATATCTGATATAGATGATATAAGTAATGATTGGTTTATAGGTGTAAAAAGAGTAGGTATTTGTGGAGCTACATCTACTCCAAGATGGTTGATGGAGAGTGTACAGAAATTTGTAGAAGATATAGCTTAGCAATAATATTTTGTTTTTTGTATTAAAAGTGTAATTTTGCAAACCTTTTTAAATTTGGTTAAAAGGTGAAAAAGGTAATTATTAATAATCTCTCTTGAAGTTTAAACCATTCACTCCTTAATAACTTTGAGATACAAATAATAATGGCAAAATATGTCAGAAGAAAATAAGAAATTAATTAAAGAAACAGTTAAAAGTTCTAAAAAAGAAAAAAATAAATCAACTGTTAAAACTAAAGATAAACCAGTAGATATTTTTGATTCAGAAACAGATTTAGTAGCATCTTCAGATCCAAAAACAGATTCAGCAGAATCTTCAGATAAAATTAAAAAAGTTAAATTAGAAGAATTTGATTGGGATAAAGTTATTCAAAATGACAATTATTCTTCTAAAGAAAGAAAAGATTTTGAAAAACAATATGAAGCAACTCTTACAGAGGTTATGGATAAACAAGTTCTTGATGGAACTGTTGTTACTATTTCTGATAGAGAGGTTGTGGTAGATATTAATTTTAAGTCAGATGGTGTGATTTCTTATAATGAGTTTAAGTATAATCCTGAGTTAAAAGTTGGAGATACTGTTGAAGTTCTTGTTGAAAAACAAGAAGATAAAAATGGGCAATTAGTACTTTCACACAGAAGAGCTAGAGTTTTGAGAGCTTGGGAAAAAGTAAATGTTGCTTTAGGTACAGGAGAAGTGGTAAACGGTCAAATTACAAGTAGAACTAAGGGTGGTATGATTGTGGATGTTTTTGGTATCGAGTGTTTTCTGCCTGGATCACAAATTGATGTTAAACCTATTCGCGATTATGATGATTATGTAGGTAAGAATATGGAGTTTAAAGTTGTAAAAGTTAATGAAGCATTTAGAAATGTTGTAGTTTCGCATAAAGCACTTATTGAAGCAGATTTAGTTGTTCAGACTAAAGAAATCATGTCAAAATTAGAGAAAGGGCAAGTTCTTGAAGGAACTGTTAAAAATATTACATCATATGGTGTTTTTGTTGATTTAGGAGGAATTGATGGATTAATTCATATTACTGATTTATCTTGGGGAAGGATTTCTCATCCAGAAGAAATTGTTTCTTTAGATGAGGTTATTAATGTTGTTATTCTTGAATTTGATGAAGCAAAAAGTAGAATTCAGTTAGGATTAAAACAATTAGGTTCACATCCATGGGATAATTTAGATGAGAATCTAAAAGTTGGAGATGAAGTTAATGGTAAAGTTGTAGTGGTTGCTGATTATGGTGTATTTGTTGAATTACAGGCTGGAGTTGAAGCATTATTACATGTTTCTGAAATGTCTTGGTCTACACATTTAAGATCAGCAAATGATTTTTACAAAAAAGGAGATTCTGTGAAAGCACAAATTTTAACTTTAGATAAAGAAAATAGAAAAATGTCATTAGGAGTTAAGCAGATGACACCGGATCCATGGGCTGATATATCCGTTAAATTTCCAGTAGGCTCTAGACATACAGTATTAGTTAAAAATTTTACAAATTTTGGTGTTTTTGTTGAATTAATCGAAGGTGTAGATGGTTTGATTCATATTTCAGATCTTTCTTGGACAAAAAAAATTAAGCATCCAGCTGAATTTACTAAAGTAGATACAAAACTTGAAGTAGTTGTTTTAGAAATTGATAAATCTAATAGAAAAATTAGTTTAGGACATAAACAATTAGAAGAAAATCCTTGGGATAGGTATGCTAAAGAATTTAAAGAAGGAAAGGATTATGAAGGACTTGTAAAAGAAGTTTTTGATAAAGGAGCAGTTGTTGCCTTATCTGATGAAGTTGATGCATTTATTCCTAAATTACATATTGAAAAAGAAGATGGATCTTTAATTTTAGTTGGAGAAACTTTAACATTTCGAATTCTTGAATTTTCTAAAGAGAATAAGAAGATTTTAGCTTCTCATTCTATTACATTTAAAGAAGAACTTGAAGAAGCTAGAAAAAAAGTAGCAAAAAAAACAAAAAAAGTTTTGAAAAAGCTAGAAGAAGATAAACAGCAATCTACTTTAGGTGATTTGGAAAGTTTGGCTAATCTAAAAAAGGATTTAGATTCTAATTAGCAAGATTTGAACCCCATTAATTTGGGGTTTTTTTTTATATTTTTGTAATGTATGTTAGAAGAAGTAGAGATTTTAGATGAAGAATTAGTTGATGTTATAATTGAGAGGTTATGTCATGAGTTGATAGAGAAACATAATAATTTTAATAATAGTGTTTTAATTGGGTTACAACCAAGAGGTACTTTTTTAAATGATAGAATTATTAAAAAAATTAATTTACTTTTTCCAAAAATTAATATTGTATCTGGCAACATAGATTTTTCATTTTATCGCGATGATTTGATGACAAGAGAAATACCTTTAACGCCTCAAGTTATGGATATTAATTTTTCACTTGAAGATAGAAATGTTGTACTCATTGATGATGTTTTGTTTACTGGAAGATCGGTTAGATCAGCAATTGATGCCGTTATATCTTTTGGTAGGCCAAAATCAGTTGAGTTGTTAACTTTAATTGACAGAAGTTTTAGTAGAGATTTACCAATACAACCAAATTATGTTGGTAAAACAATTAATATTATTGAATCTGAAAAAGTAATTGTTGAGTGGAAAGAGCAACAAGGTATTGATAGGGTTATAATACGTAAATTATAATTATGAGTAATTTGTCAGTTGATAATTTATTAGGAATAAAATATCTTAAATTACAAGATATTGAGTTAATTTTTCAAATGGCAAGTAATTTTAAGAAAATTATAAATAAAAGAATTAAAAAAGTTCCTTCATTGAGAGATATAACTATTGCAAATCTTTTTTTTGAGAATTCTACAAGAACTAAGTTGTCATTTGAATTGGCCGAAAAAAGACTTTCAGCAGATGTGATAAATTTTTCATCATCAGTATCATCAGTAAATAAAGGAGAAACACTTTTAGATACAGTAAAAAATGTGTTAGCTATGAAGGTTGATATTATTGTATTACGACATCCTAATCCAGGAGCATCTGTTTTTCTTTCTAGAAATATAAATGCTAAAATTGTTAACGCTGGTGACGGTACTCATGAACATCCTACTCAAGCATTACTTGATGCTTTTTCAATTAAAGAAAAATATGGCGAAATTAAGGGTAAAAGAGTTTTGATTGTTGGTGATGTTTTACATTCAAGAGTTGCACTTTCAAATATATTTTGTTTAAAAATGCTTGGAGCAGAAGTTAATGTATGTGGACCATCTTCTTTAATGCCTAAATATCTTGATACTTTAGGAGTGTCACATTTTTCTAATTTAAAAGAAGCTTTAGAATGGTCAGACATTGCTAATGTATTAAGAATTCAATTAGAAAGACAAGAAGTGAATTATTTTCCTTCATTAAGAGAGTATTCCATGATTTATGGCATAGATAAAACATTGCTTGACAGTTTAAATAAAGAGATAACAATAATGCATCCAGGTCCAATAAATAGAGGTGTTGAGTTAAGTGCTGATGTAGCAGATTCCAAGCATTCAATTATTTTGAATCAGGTTGAAAATGGTGTTGCAATTAGAATGGCAATTTTATATTTATTAGCAGGAAAAATTAAAAATAATAAATGAATATTCAAGATAAAGTAGTAGTATTTCAACTTACTCAAGATAGTAATTTGTTTAATATAGAAGATTTAAAAAGTATTAATGTAGGAAAAAAGTTTTTTATTGCTGATGTAAGAGAAGTTTCAATAGAATTATTAAAAAAAGTTAAAAATAAATTTGTTAAATTTGACCAAACTATTTCTAATCTAAATGGTTCTTTTGTAATTGTATCAAAGTTTTCTTTTGATAATGATTTGAAAATTGTTCCAACTATACAAGAAGCATATGATTATATTGAAATGGAAGAAATTGAAAAACAATTATAATATAAATAAATTCATATGAAAAATTTTTTATTTTTTTTAGTACTTGTATTATGGGTATCTAATATAAATGCTCAATGTACACCTGACCCGCAGTATGTTGCCCCAGGAATTTATCCTGATACTAGCATCGGACTTGCACCAGCACAGGTTGGACAATCTTATTCAGAAAATATTACCGTAATAACACCTACTGATACTATAATTGATGTTTTAGGTAATCTGATACCAGTTACTATTGATAGTATTAGTTTAATGTCGGTTTCAGGATTGCCTCCAAATTTTACTTATTTATGTGACCCTCCTAGTTGTGGTTTTCCTGGAGGGACAGCAAAGTGTGTTCAACTTTATTCTGTAGTAGATCCTATAGTCTCTGATGTAGGTGTGTATAATATTATTTTTGAAACAACTTCTTATGCTAGCAATGTGCCAATTATTGGTACATTTACTCAGGATGACGTAATAGACTATTATTATATAGAGATTTCAGATGTTACAGCTGTTCTCAATGTATTAGATTTTAATGATTTCGAACTTAAAGGTGTCTATCCTAATCCTGTAAATAAAAAGGCTAAAATTCAATTTATTACAGGAATTGAAGAAGAAATATTATTTTCTGTTTATAATTTATTGGGAGAGAAAATAGAATCTAGATCAATTCTTTCTTCTAAAGGAATAAATACAGTTTATTTAGAAACATCTTCATATTCTGATGGAATATACTTATATTCTATAAGTAATGGAAAAAAGATACAAGTTAAAAATATGCTCATTAGTCAATAATGTCATTTAAATTAACAATTTTAGGATGTAGTTCTGCTATTCCTTCAATTAACAGAAATCCAACCGCTCAACTACTAAATGTAAATGAGCGGTTTTTTTTAATTGATTGTGGAGAAGGTACACAGATTCAGTTACGAAAATATAATTTAAGTTTTCAAAGAGTTAATCATATTTTTATTAGCCATTTACATGGTGATCACTATTTTGGTTTAATAGGTTTAATTAACAGTATGCATCTTTTAGGTAGAAATAAAGAATTACATATTTATGCTCACAAAGAATTAAAAAATATTATTGATTTACAATTAAATGCTTCAGATACAGAGCTTAATTTCCCTTTATTTTGTCATCCTTTACCTGAAAATGAAGAAAAAATTATTTTAGAAGATGATAATATTATGGTATATAATTTAAATTTAGATCATTCAATTAAATGTTCTGGATTTTTATTTGAGGAAAAGAAAAAACCACGTAAAATAATTAATGATAAGATTAAGGAGTATAATATTCCTTTTGATAAAATAAATAGTTTGCAAGAAGGTTCTGATTGGATAGATTCAAAAGGAGATGTTGTTTATAATAATGTTTTAACTGTAAAAAACTCATCACCATATAGATATGCTTTTTGTTCTGATACTAGATTTAATACTTCTTTAATAAAAAAAATTAAAGAAGTAGATTTATTATATCATGAAGCTACATTTATGTCTGATTTAAAAGATAGAGCATTTAAAACAGGACATTCCACTACTGTACAAGCGGCTAATATAGCTAAGAAAGGAAATGTAAAAAAATTACTTATTGGACACTATTCTCAAAGATATAAAGATTTATCAATTTTGTTAGAGGAAACAGTTAATATTTTCTCTAATTCGTATTTGTCGTATTCTGGAATGGTCATTGATTTTAAAGATATTTAGTTTTTTTTATTGATATATTTGCATTATATATTATAAAATTATGCAAAGAATACTGGTTGTTATTTTTGTTTTGTATAGCTCAATATTGAAATCACAGATTGTTAACGATTCTGTGATAGCATTTAATTGTTATAACGATGGAGCAATATTTTTAGATTTACATTTATCTTCTCAAGTAGATTATTGGTTTTTTAATGATGATACATTGGGTTGGGTTAATGCTATTTCAATGCAAGATATTCAATTTTCAAATAATTTAGATAGTTTAATTACTCAAAAATGTGGTAGTTATAAAGTAGTGGTGTCGGGTGATACATCTTTTTATTATATTGCTTGTCCTTTAGGATCTAGGGGTGATCATCTTAATGTGAAATGTTTTGGAGACTCTACAGGAGTATTAAAAAGAGTTGCTCATTCAGGTACTCCTCCTTATTTTTATCAATGGTACATGAACAGTTTGCCTTTTTCATCTGGTTATGATGATACGTTATTTGATAATTTAGTTATAGGATCATATCAGATTATTATAACTGACTCTGTTGGATGTAAAGATTCTATTTTAACTAATATTTCATCACCACCGGTGTTAGGTTTAGATTCTTTATTTACTTATGATATTAATTGTAGAAATGTTAGTTCAGGAATTGTTTCAGCTTTTTTATCTGGTGGAAAAAAATATACAGTAAATGAAAAATATGATTATTATTTAATAGATTTAAATTTAAATGATACTGTATTATTTCTAAATAGGGATTCAATTCCTTTGAATTTTTTTTCAACATTAAATCCATATAATATTGTTTTTGATAGTTTAAATGCAGGTGAGTATATTATTTCTATAGTAGATTCTTTTGGATGTTTACTAGATGACACGTTTAAATTAATTGAGCCAGATCCATATCAGGCTTTTGCATCAACAATTTTTCCTTTAATATGTGAGTCAGATAGTGGATATTTAATGGTTGATAGTATTATTGGAGGAGATAGTATAAATTATGGATTTAATTATGATTTAAATCAAGGAGTTTTTGGAGATTCATTATATGTTTCTGGAGGCCTGTATAACGTGTTTATTGAAGATTTAGATTTTGGTTGTTTAGATACAGTTTCTGTTAGTTGTAATCCTCAATTTGAGATTAGTGTTTTTGAGACTATTAATCATGTAAAATGTTTTGGTGATTCAAGTGGTAGTGTAGTTATTGATTCTATTATTGGAGGAAATACCCCATATGATATTCAATGGGGAAATACTAATAGTGTATTTCTTTCAGCAGGTATTTATTCAGTTTATATTGTTGATGCAATAGGATGTGTTCATTACAAAGAATATGAAATTTCTGAGCCAAATCAAATTAATAATAATGCTATAGTGTATCCAATATCTTGTAATGGAATGAATGATGGTGGTATTTCAATAAATGTAAGTGGTGGATTAGGTTCATTAAGTTATTTTTGGTTAAATGGTATTGGTATTACTGATTCTTTATATGGCTTATCAGATGGGATTTATACTTTAGTCATCAGTGATACAAACCAATGCGTTGATACTTTCAATTTTCATATGCATAATCCACAAATACTTGAAGTAGATTTAGTAGCAGAGGATTCTATATTACCATGTTATGGTGCATTAACTTTAATTGATGTAAATATTTCTGGAGGAACTTCACCATATTCGATACATTGGACAGATGGAGATACTAGTCAACAAAGAATTTTAGGAGAGGGGTATTATGAAGTTGAAGTTATTGATGCCAATGGTTGTTCTACACTTGCATACATTATTATTGCAGCACCAGAATTATTACAGGTTACAATTTCATATACTAATATGAGTTGTACAGAAGGTGCTACAGCAACAGTTATATCTAATGGAGGAGTTTCACCAATATCATATTTATGGAGTACTGGTGATACTGTTTTTTCAATTGATTCATTATGGGAATCAACATATTGGATAGTTGCAATTGATTCATGTGGAAATTATTCTTCAGATACTATATATTTGAATTCTTATGAGTTAAATACAGATATAAACTATGATAGTTTAGAATATATTGCTGAGATACAAATACAAAGCACAATATCATTAGGTCCTTTTGAGCATGAATGGTTAGATATATTTGGAGATTCCATTGGATTTGGCACCATATCTCCTGTTTTGTGTGAAGGTATTTATTTTGTAAATACAATAGATTTGTCAAATAATTGTGATGTTACGGATACAATTTTAGTAGATTTCTATATTCCATTAGGTATTGTTGATATTACTAACACTACAATTTATTCAGATGATAATTTATGGGGTTATGGACCTTATACTTACTTGTGGAGTAATGGGGAAGTTTCTCAGCATGCAGATATATGCCCTGGAGATCACTGGGTTGAAGTAACAGATATCAATGGTTGTATGATTAGAGAAGAATTTATTATTGAAGAAATATTAATTACATTGGATCCTGCAACTGCAATTATTGAATGTAATTTAGAAAATTTAGATGTTAATATAGAAGCTTCTGCTACCGGGGGTGTTGAGCCATATTCTTATGAATGGTCAAATGGTTCTAAAGATAATTCATTGAATCTATCCATTAACCCTGGTAATTATACTCTTTTTATTACTGATGGAAATGGATGTATTGTCGATACTTCTTTTGTAGTAGCTACTATGACATCAGAATGTGTTCCAAATGTATTTACTCCAAATGGGGATAATATAAATGATACTTGGAGTCTTGAAGACACTTTTTTATATGAAAATACTGAAGTGAAAATTTATGGTAGGTTTGGATCTTTACTTTTTCAATCTATAGGATATCATAAACAATGGGATGGAAAAAATGAGCAAGGGATTGATGTCCCTGATGGAGTTTATTTTTATTCTATTGATATTGGCAATGGCTTTGATTCAATTAAAGGTACAGTCACGATTTTGAGATAAATTTTTTTATTTCATTTAATTCATTTGGTTCAAACCATTTTATTTCTTTATCTTTTCTAAACCAAGTGAGTTGTCTTTTTGCAAATCTTCTAGTATTTTTTTTAATGGCATTTATTGCTTCTTCAAAAGAAAATTTATTTTCTAAAAATTTAAATATTTCTTTATATCCTACAGTTTGTAGAGCATTTTTGTGCTGATAATTTATCAATGAATGAGCTTCCTTTAATAATCCCTTTTCTATCATATCATCTACTCTTTTATTTATACGATTATATAATATTTTTCGATTAGTATTTAATCCAATTTTGATTATTTTAAAAGGTCTTTTTTTTGTTTTTTTTGTTTGAAATGATGATAAATTTTTTCCTGTTTGAGAAAATAATTCTAGTGTTCTTAACAATCTTTGAGGATTATTACAATTATTATTAAAGTAGAGTTCAGGATCTATTTTTTTTACTTTTTCTTGCAGCCATATTAAACCTTTATTTTTATATTCTTCATTAATTTCTTTTCTAATTTTTTTAGAAATTTTGGGTGTTTTATCAAGCCCTTTACATATTGCATCAATATATAATCCAGAACCACCTACCATAAGAACTAAATTGGTTTTTTCATGTATCTTTTTTATAAGTTCTATTGCGTCAATTTCAAATTGTCCTGCACTATAATCTTCCTCTACACTTAAATTTTGAATAAAATGATGTTTTATTTTAGTAAGCTCTAATTTATTTGGTGGAGCAGATCCAATTTTAAGTTCTTTGTAAAATTGTCTTGAATCGCATGATATTATTTCACAAGAAAATAATTTTGCTAAATCAATACTTAATTTTGTTTTACCTATTGCTGTAGGACCAATAATAAATATTACTTTTTTATTATCTAGATTCATTGAACTCATTAAATTTTATATTTTAATCTTTTTTATGAAAATGATATTTATTACTTGATAGAAAACTAATTTCAGCAGCTTCTTTTGGCATTTTTCCTACACTATTAGTTACTATAATTGTATTTGATGTATTTTCTTTTTTACTAATTAAAGAAATCGAAAATCTCCACATATTAAGAAAATCATAAATATATAATAGTTGAGTATCAATATTGTCGAAAACATTTTCTATTTTTATTTTACTCATTAGTAATATTAGTGTTTTCATTTATTTTAAAAAGAGTGATTTCATTAAGTAAATCTAAGTTTTTATTTGTTATATAAAATTAGGCAATTTCATTTTTGTTTAATTTTAATGATTCAATTATAGTATAGTGTAAATATTCTAATGTTTTTTTAGAAGAAATTTGAATATTTCTAATCACATCATTTTTGTGTTATAAAACTAATTGAATATTAAATATCATTGATTTGATTTTAAATTTAACTCTTTTGCTTTTTCAATAATAAAGTTAATAGCTTCTTCTTTTTTATTGCTTATTTCCCCATTTAGAATTGCATTCTTAATTGCATTTTTTAAAATTCCAATTTTTTCTCCAGCTTGTAAGTTGAATAGTTTCATGATTTCTAATCCATTAATTGGAGGCTGAAAATTTCTTATATGATCTTTTGCTTCTACATCTTTTAATTTTTTTCTAACAATTTGAAAGTTATTTAGATATTTTTTAACTTTTTTAGGATTTTTAGATGTTATGTCTGCATCGCATAAAATCATTAGATCTTCTATGTCATTTCCTGCATCAAAAAGTAATCTTCTAATAGCAGAATCAGTAACAATATCTTTAGCAAGTACAATTGGTCTTAAATGAAGTGTTACTAATTTCTTTACATAACGCATTTTTTCATTTAAAGGTAATTTTAGTTTTTTGAAAATTTTTGGAACCATTTTACCTCCAATAAATTCATGAGCATGAAAAGTCCAACCATATTCTTTTTCATATTTTTTTGTTTGAGGTTTAGCAATGTCATGTAAAATAGCCGCCCATCTTAACCATATATTTTTTGTGTTTTTACTAATATTATCTAAAACTTTTAGGGTGTGATAGAAATTATCTTTATGTTTATGTTTTCCTATCTTTTCTACACCTTGTAATTTTACCATTTCAGGAAAAAATTGATGTAGTAGTCTTGTTTCAAATAATATTTGAAAACCTTTAGAAGGGGTATCTGATAAGATAATTTTATTTAATTCTTCTGTTATTCTTTCTTGGGAAATTATTGATAA
>CETW01099921.1_pt1 | contig 12351 bp, 8 predicted proteins | sample 361381 | NCBI WGS metagenome assembly CETW01 (sample SAMEA2620570, study PRJEB7988) | marine metagenome | isolation source: saline water (ENVO:00002010), including
TGGAGGTATTTCAATCATTCCTTTGTCACTACCTAAAATTTCCGATGCATTTTTTATCTCATCTTCCTCAATATCATTTGCGGATGGAAATCCAGTAGCAATCAGTGTTATTTTAATTTCATTTTCCATTTTATGATCTGTAGTTTGACCATAAATTATGTTTGCATCTGGATGGACCGTTGAAGCTACTATTTCCGAAGCAGTTTGTACCTCATGAATTGTTACGTCTGGTCCTCCAGTAACGTTAAATATTACACCTTTAGCTCCAGTTACCTCAACTTCAAGGAGAGGAGATTGAAGCGCTTCCTCCGCTGCTTCAACTGCTCTATTTTCTCCAGAACCCCTACCTATAGCCATCCATGCAGCTCCTGCACCATCCATAACCGCTTTTACATCAGCAAAATCAAGATTAATTTCTCCAGGGCAAAGGATAAGTTCTGCGATAGATTGTATTCCTTGTCTCAAAACATCATCAGCCATCTTGAATGCTGTTTGAATAGTTACATTTGCATCTGAAACTGCTGTTAATCTATCATTTGGAATAACTATAAGTGTATCGACTTGCTCCTTTAATGCCTCCACGCCTTCTAATGCTTTTGTTTTTCTTACTTTTCCTTCAAAATTGAATGGTTTGGTCACAACTCCAACTGTAAGTGCACCTAATTCTTTTGAAATTTCAGCAACGACAGGGGCGCCTCCTGTTCCAGTTCCACCCCCCATACCTGCAGCAATAAATACCAAATCAGCACCTTCAAGTACAGATTTGATTTCCTCACGATCTTCTTCGTGACATTGTCTACCCTTTGCTGGATCTCCTCCTACACCCAAACCTCTTGCAGTCTGATCTCCAACTCGTAATTTAAGTGGTATTTCAGAATTTTCCAATGCTTGAGAGTCCGTATTGACAGAAATATACTCAACACCCTCTACCCTTTCTCTATACATTCTATTGACAGCATTTTGACCACCACCACCAACTCCAACAACTTTTATGTTTGCTGTTCCAACTGTATCATCTGCTTTAATTATTTTTTCTAAATCATCATTTATCATAATAAAAACTCATTTTTTATATTTATTGATTATTATTTTTTGTTATTTTTTTATATAAATAGAAAATAAATCATATTTCTTAATGATTTTATTACTACTTATAAGATAGAATCTTAGAGGTTTTAATACGAGATTTAGGAATTTTTTGTTATTTTTAATCTAATTAGGAGAATTAAATGAATGATATTAAAAAAATAAGCAATGGATTTGATCTAATAGCTTATACATTAAAAAGTGAAGGTGTTGAGTGGCTAGCCTGTTTCCCTAATAACCCATTAATAGAATCGTGTGCTAAGTTTGGAGTAAGACCTGTCGTTTTTAGACAGGAAAGAGGTGGAATTATGGCAGCTGATGGATATTCTAGGCTTATGGCTGAAAAAGGTAAATATGGTGTTTTTGCTTGTCAGCATGGTCCTGGTGCTGAAAATGCATTTGGTGGGATAGCACAAGCTTGGGCAGATGGTGTACCCATATTATTTTTACCAGAGGGTCAATCAATAGAAAAAGAAGATATATATCCTAATTTTATATCTACTGAAAATTATAAAAATATAACTAAATGGTCTGCCTCAGTAAATTCATATCATCGTTTACCTTCACTTATGCGAAGAGCTTTTTCAGCCTTGAAAAATGGTCGTCCTGGTCCAGTACTTTTAGAAATCCCTAGAAGTCTTAGTGAAATTGAGGTAAAAAAAGAAAAAGGTAAAATACTAGGTATGGAAAATTTTCATTCTCCTAAAGCATATCTAGCTGCACCTGCAAAAGAAGACTTAAGAATAGCAATTAATAAAATAATTAATGCAAATAATCCTGTAATTTGGGCAGGGCAAGGTGTTTTGTATTCTGCTGCAACAGAAAAACTTAAAGAATTAGCTGAGTTATTACAAATTCCAGTTATTACAACAATGCCAGGTAAATCTGCTTTTGACGAAAGACATCCATTATCTTTAGGTTCTGCTAACAGAACTGCACCAAAAGGAGTTTTTAAGTGGCTTTATGAAAGTGATGTTCTATTTGCTATTGGAGCAAGCTTGACTGTTACAAATTATGGTATTGATATTCCAAAAGGTAAAACTATTATTCATTCAACAAATAATTATGAAGATATAGATAAGCAATATCCAACAGAAATAGGTTTGATTGGAGATGCAAGAAAAACTTTATGTATGATGATCGATGAAGTAAAGTCAATTTTAGGTGAAAATGGTAGAGAAAAAAATACAATTCTTGAGAACGAAATTAGTAGTGTTAAGGCAGAATGGTTAAGCGACTTTGATAAATTACTAAATTCTGATGATGTTCCGATTAATCCTTATAGGCTAATCAATGAAATTAATAAAAATGTTGATCATGAAAATACAATCATGACTCACGATGCAGGGCATCCAAGAGACGAGATTATGCCATTCTATACAGCTACTGTCCCTCATAGTTATATTGGGTGGGGGAAAAGTACACATTTGGGATATGGAATTCCCTTAATGATTGGTGCAAAAATTGCAGATCCATCAAAATTTTGTGTCAATTTTATGGGTGATGCTGCATTCGGTATGTCTGGTCTTGATCTTGAAACAGCAAATAGATGCGGAGCCCCTATTACAACTATTCTTCTAAACAATAAAACTATGGGTGGCTATAATCATGGTATGCCTACTGCTATGGAAGAATTTGATGCTGGAAATATGACTGGAGATTATGCCGCAATAGCAGAAGGTTTAGGTGGAGTAGGCATAAAAATTACAGAACCTAACGAAATTGCTAAATCGCTTACTGAGGCAAAAAGAGTTAACTTTGAAGAAGGAAAAAGTGTCCTGCTTGATGTGAGAACAAAGCAAAACGATGAAATGTCAATATATTCTGAATAAAAATAAAATCATATTATAAGGAGATTTATGAAAACAACAAGTTTTAAGACCTTAGTACTAGGTACACCATGGAGAAATTTAACTTATTGTATTATTGAAACGGATGAGGGTATAACTGGTATTGGAGAGGCTAGGGTTTTGGGTAAAACTCACACAGTAACCCAATATCTAAAGGATGTTGAAAGACATTTCATTGGTCATGATCCTTTTGATATAGAAGCTCTTTATAGAAGAATGACTTTAGAAGATTTTGGTAAGCCTGGAGAAGTAGTTTACACAGGCTTAGCTCTAGTTGAACTTGCATTTTGGGATATTATTGGAAAATCTTGTAATCAACCCGTTTATAAGCTCTTAGGTGGTCAAGTAAAAGACAAAGTTCAGGCTTATGCAAACGGGTGGTATACAGTTGAAAGATCTCCTGAGCAATATGCTACTGCTGCAGAAAAAGTTTTGGATAAAGGCTATAAAGCAATGAAATTTGATCCATTTGGAAATGGGGATTTAGAGCTTGAAAGGCCTGAATTTTATAGATCATTAGACCTAATTGAAGCGGTTGCATCAGTTGCTGGTACCCAAGCTCAAATTATGATTGAGATGCATGGTAGATTTGCACCATTGCAAGCAAGAGAAATAGCTAGATTTATTGAAAAATACAATATAGGTTGGATTGAAGAGCCTGTCAGGCCAGGTGATATACCAGCATTGAAATCTGTTAGACAACATACTTCTTTACCCATAGCCACTGGAGAAAGATTGTATGGTGCTCCGGAATTTAGAGAACTATGGAACACTCAAAGTGTAGATGTTCTTCAACCAGATATCACTCAAAGCGGTGGCATTTTAGAAACTAAAAAAATTGCGTCAACTGCAGAATCATACTCTATTATGGTTGCTCCACACAATGTTGGAGGTATAGTTTCTACCATGGCAGCATTACATTTATGCCTTACGCTAAGAAATGTTAAGATTTTAGAACATTTTAATGACTTTGCTGATCCACATGTAAAAAAAGCAGGTTCAGGTTACCCTGAAGTTGTTGATGGATATTTTCCTGTACCAGACAAGCCAGGATGGGGAATTGAATTAGATGAAGATTTTATTCTTTCTAATCCTCCTGGAATGACTAGTTCAAAAGTTATGTCAGACCCTGGGTTAAATATGTTTGTTAATTCTGAATGGGCTCAGAGAGGGCAAAAGAAATAAAGTTTATATGAAAGCTTCTAATCTGCTATTAAAAACATTACGTGATATACCTTCAGATGCTGAAAATATTAGTCATAGGTTACTTTTACGGGCTGGATATGTTCAACAAGTAGCAGCAGGTATATTTAGTTTGTTACCTATAGGAAATAGGTCTATTTCTAAGATTCGAAAAATAGTTAGAGAAGAAATGAACTTGTCAGGTTGCGCTGAAGTGAACATGCCGGTAATTCAACCAAAAGAATTATGGGAAGAATCTGGTAGAGCTGAAACCTTTTTTCCTCCATTAGCAAATTTTAAAGATAGAAGGGAACGAACTTTAGTTATTGCTCCAACTCATGAAGAAACTGCTACATCAATGATTAGATCATTCGTTTCTAGTTATAGAGATCTGCCTATAACAATATATCAAATTCAGACTAAATTTCGTGATGAGACTAGGCCTAGAGGTGGGTTGTTAAGAGTAAGAGAATTTGAAATGAAAGATGCTTACTCTTTTGATGTAGATGAAAAAGGCTTGGATAAAAGTTTCGAAATTATGGTAAAGACTTATAAAAATATATTTGCTAGATGTGGATTAGACGTAGTAATTGTTGATGCAGATTCTGGTGGTATTGGTGGTAAAGAATCAAAAGAATTTGTATTAATTGCCGATAGTGGCGATGATACTATTTTAATCTCACCTGATGAAAGTTATGCAGCTAATTTAGAAAAAGCAGAGTTCATAAAAACTGATTATTCTGAAGATAAAATATTAGATAAGGAACTTATTGAAACTAAGCATATAAATACCATTGAGAAATTATCTGATTTTTGTAAAATACCAAAAAATAAAATAGCTAAATCAGTTATTTATAATTCCGATGGAGAAATTGTTATTGCAACTATACGAGCTGACTATGATGTCAATGAAACAAAACTAAGAAATATACTAGGTTCTAAAGAGTTAAGAATAGCTTCATCTCAGGAAGTAATTAATGCTGGTTTTATTCCTGGGTATGCATCTCCAATTAACAAGAGTAATGTAAAAAGCGTCATAGATAATTCTATAGAGCTTGGGTCTAATTATATAGCAGGTGCAAATAAAGAACATTTTCACCTAAAAAATGTTAATTATCCAAGAGACTTCAAATCAGAAATAATTGGTGATATTGCTGAAGCTAAAGAGGGATTTCAATCACCAAATAATTCTGGTGAACTAATTTCTAAAAAAGGTATAGAAGTAGGACACGTTTTTAAATTAGGCTGTACTTATTCTGAAGTTATGCGAGCCGATTTTACTGATAAAAATGGTGACACTAAACCTATATTGATGGGATGTTATGGAATTGGGATTGGTAGATTACTTGCTGCGGCCATAGAAGCAAATCATGATGATAATGGAATAAATCTTCCACCGTCAATTTCACCCTTCACTGTAAATTTAATTGGAATAAATCTTGATGAAGAAAACGTCAAAAACAAATGTAATATAATATATGATTTATTGTTAAAGAATGGTGTAGATGTTCTTTTTGATGATAGAGATTTGCCCCCTGGTGTAAAATTCAAAGATTCAGATTTAGCTGGTTTTCCTTTAAGAATAATTATAAGCAAGAAAAATTTCGAAAAAAATACTATAGAGATTAAGTCACGTAATGATCAAAATAGTAATTATATTTCGGAAACCAAATTAGTCGATTATATAAATAACTTAATAAATATATAGAAATATATGTAAGACTTTAAACCTAAAAAATGTTATAATTATCAAGTGATAGAAGTGGGCATTGCCCGCTTTTTCTTTTTTATGAAACAAATGGAGTTTATTTTTGAAAAGTGATTTATTATTAGCTGTAAATCAATTAGCAGCAGAAAGAAATTTGCCAAAACCTGTTGTTTTACGCGCAGTTGAATTTGCATTAGCAGCTGCATACAAGCGTGATCCATTATCCAATGGAAATGATGTAATAGTGACCATGGACTCTATTACAGGGGAAACTATTGTAAAAACAGTTCAGCATGTTGTTGAAGAAGTTGAGGATGAAGGCATGCACTTAACTCTTGATCAAGCAAAAGAAATTAACCCTGATTACAAAATCGGAGATATTATCGAAACAGGTCAATTAGAATTTAATCCTGGAAGGATTGCTTCTCAAACTGCAAAACAAGTCTTAATGCAAAAATTAAGAGATTCAGAAAGAGATATAGTTTTTGAAGAATACATTGACAAGGAAGGCGAAATTCTAACAGGGACTATTCAAAGAGTCGAATCAAGATGGGTTACGGTTGATATTGGTAATACTGAAGCGATTATGCCTCCCTCAGAACAATCTTCTTTCGAAAGATATAGGCCATCTCAACAATTAAAATTTTATGTTGTTCAGGTTGCTAGAACAATTCGAGGTCCAGAAATAATAGTTTCTAGAACACATCCTGATCTTCTTAGAAAACTATTTGAGGTGGAAGTTCCAGAAATTTACAATGGTGTAATTGACATTAAGGCTATAGCTAGAGAACCTGGAGCGAGATCAAAGGTTGCAGTTGTTTCTAATCAGGAGGGAATAGATGCTGTAGGTGCATGTGTTGGGCTTAGAGGCATAAGAATTCAAAATGTTGTTAATGAACTATTAGGTGAAAAAATAGATGTAGTTGAGTGGGATGAGGATCCAGTAAAGTTTATTTCTAACTCACTTAGTCCTGCAGTCGTTGATAGTGTTGATATTGATAAAGAAGAAGAGACCGCTTTAGTTATTGTTCCGGATAAGCAACTTTCTTTGGCAATTGGAAAAGACGGTCAAAATGCAAGGCTATCTTCTAGATTGACCAATTGGAAAGTTGATATTCAAGGAGTAAGTGTTGTAGAAGTTGATGAAAATAAAAAAACTAACGAAGATGAGGACTCTTCAGTAAAAATATCAGAAATTCATGAATCTGAAAAAATAGAAGAAGAAGTTCATGATAAAGTAATTAATGATCAAAGTGATATAAAAGAAAAAGAAAAAGAAAATAAAGATAAAGATAAAATTCTTGCTGAAGAAGCCCAGCAAAGTGCTCAAGACGAACTTATTGCTCTAGAAAAAGAACTTGAAGAACTTGAAAAGCAAGAGAAATTAGAGAAAGATTCAAAAGAAAATGAAATGTTAGATGTTTCTTCTGATGAATTATGGCAAGTAGATGACTCTGTATTTAATACTTCTAAAAAAGAAGAAAATACTGGAATAAGATTTGCAGAAGACATATCGGGTTTTTATGAAACTGATGAAGGAAGAAAAGGCGGAAAAAGAGGAGGTAGCAGTGCAAAAAGTAAAAGAAGAAAATAAATTCGTAAACTTCTAATAAATATACTCTAAAGTTTATTCTTAAAACTTTTTTTGTAATCATATTTGATAGAATTAGTTGAAAATTACGATTTAAATATACATAAATAATTATATGGTACAAGATTCAAATCAAATTATTAAAAGTAGCGATACTAAGTCGCCAGTTGAATTGCCTTCAAATGTTAGTGTAGGTGAATTGGCTAATATTTTAGAAATTTCAAACGTTGATGTAATAAAATCTCTCATGAGATTGGGTGTTATGGCAACCGTAAATGAAACTGTTGAATTTGATGTTGCTGCTAAAGTAGCTGCATCTTTTGAAATTGGAGTATTGAAGCCAAAAGAAAAAGAAGAAAGTTTAGCTGCAAAAAAAACAGGAATTGATTCAGATTTATCAGATGAAAATGCACTTCCTCGTCCCCCAATCGTTACTATATTAGGGCATGTTGATCACGGTAAAACAACACTTCTTGATTATATTAGAGGTACAAAGGTAGTTGATTCAGAAGCTGGTGGAATTACACAAGGTATAGGTGCATATCAAGTTGAAAAAAGTAACAGTAAAATTACATTTATAGATACTCCAGGACACGCCGCTTTTACTCAAATGAGAGCAAATGGAGCTCAAGTAACTGACATAGCAATAATTGTTGTTGCCGCTGATGATGGAGTCATGCCTCAGACTATTGAAGCAATAGACCATGCTAGAGCAGCAAATGTTCCATTGATAATCGCGATGAACAAAATTGATTTGGAAGGTTCAGATGTGGATAAGGTATACGGGCAACTTGCAGAGCATGAGGTAATTGTTGAATCATATGGTGGCGATACAATTGCCGTCCCGATTTCAGCTCTAAAAGGTGATGGTGTTGATGATTTGCTTGAAAATATTTTGTTACTTTCCGAAATACAAGAACTAAAAGCTAATCCAAATCGATTAGGTATAGGAGTTGTTATTGAATCAAAAATGGATAGGCAAAAAGGTCCAGTTGCTACAATTTTAGTTCGTTCAGGTTCGGTAAAAAATGGAGATATTATTGTTGCTGGAAACCTTAGAGGTAAAATCAAGTCTATGATTGACGGTTTTGGTCGAAATATTGATTTAGCATTGCCATCTACTCCAATAGAAATATTAGGATTAAATGGTCTACCTAATTCTGGAGATCAGTTTGATGTAATGAAATCAGAAAAGGATGCGAAAGAATTACTACAAACCAGAGAAAGATTATCTTCTCAAAAAAAGATGAATAAATCCGCAACTACTATGGATGAAGTTATGAGAAGGGTAAAACAGTCTGGAGAGCATGAATTATCAGTAATAATAAAAACTGGTAATAGTGGTTCAATTGATGCAGTAAGTAGGGCTGTTCAACAGATTTATATAGAAGATGTAGAGATAAAAATTATACACTGTTCTTCTGGTGCAATTACAGAGTCTGATATATTACTTGCGACTGCTTCAAATGCAATAATTTTAGGTTTTGAAACCAATGTAGAATCAGGTGCACGTAAAAAGGGAGCAGTAGAAAACGTGACCATAAGAACATATGACATAATTTATAACCTAATTGATGATGTTGCAAATTCTGCTAAAAACTTATTAGAACCCGAAAAGATTTCTGTTGTGCTGGGTCATGCTAATATTTTAGAGGTATTTTCTAGAGGGAAGCGAGAAAAAATTGCAGGTGTTAGAGTTATAGATGGATTGATGAAACGTTCTGGTCGAATGAGGATACTTAGATCAGGTGAAGAAATTTTTGATGGAGCTATAACATCAATGAAGCATCTTAAGGAAAATGTGAATGAACTTGCAAATAACTTTGAAGGTGGTATCATGATTGATGGTTTTCATGATTATGAAATTGGGGACGTATTAGAAGCCTACGAAATTAGGCAAAATAAATAAAAAATCATCTTGAAATTTATATGTCTAAACGTATTGAAAGAATTAACTTTACAATTAGGAAAGAACTAGGAACTCTTCTTTCAGAGAATATTAATGATCCAAGATTTTCTATAATGACATCAATAACTAATGTTGATACAAGTCCAGACCTTTCCAATGCAAAAATATATGTCTCTGTTTATGGAGAAGAAAATGAAAAAAAATCAAGTATGGAAGCATTATATTCAGTATCAAATAGACTAAGAATTTTGTTGTCAAAAAAAATTAAAATAAGAAAAATACCTAAGTTAAATTTTATTCTTGATAATGATATAAATTATTCCTCTGAAATGAATGAATTAATTGATAATGTAATTTCTCAAGATAAAAATAAATCAACTTTGTCAGACTAGTATATTGAATTCAATTAAGACTATGAATGGTTATATTAATATTAATAAATCTATTAATTGGACTTCAAATGATGTTGTTCGTAAACTCAAGAGTTTATTGAGTGTTAAGAAAATAGGACATGGAGGAACTTTAGATCCACTAGCTACTGGCGTTCTTCCGATTTGTTTGAATTCAGCAACAAGATTTTCCGAATATATATTACACGGAAGTAAGTCATACCTAGCCTCAATAAAACTTGGAGAATCAACGGATACATATGATTCTCATGGCAAGGTCACTAATCAAAAAGATTATTCATTTATAACAAAAAAAAATATTCAAGATACTCTATTTGATATTAAAAACATAAAATCTCAAATGCCACCTATGTACTCTGCCCTAAAACATAATGGTGTACCTTTATACAAGTTAGCTAGGCAGGGAAAAACTGTTAAGAGAAAGATTCGAGAAATCAAGATTTATAAAATAGAACTTGTAAACTATAGCCTTCCATTTTTATCATTAAGAATTGATTGTTCACATGGATTTTATGTAAGAAGCTTTGCTAATGATTTAGGAGAAAAATTAGGATCTCTAGCTCACTTAGTTAATTTGGAAAGAACAAGGTCTGGAGTATTTGACTTAAAAAATTCTATAAAAATTGATGATATTGATGAATCAATTAGGAATGGCGATATTAAGAATTATATTATGCCTGTCGACTATACTGTAAAACATCTAAAAAAATTTAATTGTGATCTTTTAGAAGAGAGTAAGATTCGCACAGGGCAATCAATTTCATTAAATATGAATCAATCATCGTTTTTTGATGATAATGAAAATATTATTGCTTATTCTGAAGAAAATCAAATGATAGGATTATTAACATTTTCAAAAAAACATTTAGAATTAAAACCAAAAAAGATTATTAATATTTAGAAAGGTCTAAAAAATTGTCACATGAAAGCCCCTTAGAAGTTGTTGCACATATTATTTTTTTACTAGCAATAATTTTGTTCGTAGCTAAATTTGCAGGAGAAATCTCTGAGAGATATCTAAAAATACCGCCGGTTTTAGGTGAACTAATTGCTGGAATATTAATTTCTCCTTATCTTTTGGGAGGTATTCATTGGTTTAACTCTAAGCCAATTTTTGAAATTTTTGATGATGGTCATTCAGTATTACCTGTAGAACCTCAATTATTTTTCATAGCACAAATGGCTGCTGTAATTTTACTTTTTGAGGTAGGATTAGAAACAGATCGAAAAAAGTTCTTTCAATATATTAAACCAGCCTCAGCAGTAGCATTAGGAGGAGTTTTTCTTCCTTTCTTATTAGGTTTTTTTGCTACTATTTCATTAGGTTTTGCTTCATTTGATTCTATAAATGAATTAATACCTGCTTTGTTCGTTGGTGCTATTATGACTGCAACTTCAGTAGGTATTTCTGCCAGAGTATTAACAGATATGGGGAAACTGTCATCACCTGAAGGAGTAACTGTTCTAGCAGCTGCAGTTGTTGATGATGTCTTGGGTATAGTTATATTAGCGGTAGTTGTTGGTATATCAGCAGATGGTAATGTTACCTTAAGCTCAATAGTTACTATACTTCTTAAAGCTCTTGGCTTTTGGCTAGGACTAATGTTTATTGGCTCTTTACTTGCAAGTCGAATTTCTAAGATAATAATGTGGTTTAATGTTCAAGGTGCAACTATAGCCATAGTTTTAGCTTTAGCATTGCTTGCTGCAGCTGTTGCAGAAATTTATTTCGGATTAGCTATGATTATTGGAGCGTACACAATGGGTTTAGCTTTATCAGATACAGACTTAATGCATCATGTAGAAAAACCTATGAAGTCAATTAATGATTTTCTTGTACCTATATTTTTTGTTGTTATAGGAATGCAAGTTGATTTTTCAGCATTTGGCAGTGACCCAGACGTTTCTTTATCATCTGCGATTATATTTACAGTTGTGTTAACTATATTTGCAGTTTTCAGTAAAATGTTTGGATCTGGATTTCCGGCTTTATTTGTAGGATTTACAAAAAAAGGATCATATAGAATTGCATTAGGTATGTTGCCAAGAGGCGAAGTGGCTTTAATTATTGCAGGCATAGGATTATCAGCGGGAATAATCGATCAGACAATATTTGGAGCATCTATAGTTATGACAGTTATAACTACAATTATTGCCCCTATATTATTGAAGTCAGCTTTTAAATCAGGTGATGGTGTAAAAAAATAATATTATTTTATTACGCTTAAAGCTGATTTTATAGTACTATCAGCTTGCTTTATTGTACCCATTCCAAACATACATGAATTAATTTTTAGTTTATCAAAAACATATTCAAAAGCTTTCTCTCCTAGAAATCGTCCTCCTGCAAGGGGTTTCATTCCTATAACAGGTTTATTAGTATTCTTAAGAGCGAACTCAACTGTCTCTCTGTTAGGAAACATCATCATTCCTAATTTATTCGTAGGAGTAAGATATCCATCAATATCTATATTGTTTTCTTCTAATAAAGGTATAGTTATACCTGCATGATGAACGCTGGTAATTACTATTTTGAATTTTTTTCTTAAGAAATTAATATATTCTTTTATAAGATCAAATCTTCCAGTAATTGCTAATAAATCTATTTCTGCTCC
>CETW01114215.1_pt1 | contig 12210 bp, 7 predicted proteins | sample 361381 | NCBI WGS metagenome assembly CETW01 (sample SAMEA2620570, study PRJEB7988) | marine metagenome | isolation source: saline water (ENVO:00002010), including
AAGCTTCGGGTTGTGGATTGACAGTGTCTCGCTCACAGTTCTGTTCGTCGCCGCTTTCCTCTGCTTCCTGATTTGTTGGTTCGCAATTGGATACATGACGACCGATCACCAGAACGAAGATCGTAACCATCGCTTCTTCGCTGAGTTTGTACTGTTCAGTATGGGAATGTTCGGTATGGTGTTGGCGGACAGTTTCCTTTGGTTGTTCATATTCTGGGAAATCATGGGTCTCTGTTCTTACCTTCTCATCGGTTTCTATTGGGAAAAACCGAGTGCAGCAGCTGCGGCCAAGAAGGCATTCCTCACCACTCGTGTGGGAGACGTGTTCCTCATGGTCGGCTTGTTCATGCTGTATGATTTGTATCACAGCCTTGAGTTCGCTGTCATTTTCGGTGATCCCACCATGAATGGAACCATCCAAGGTGCAGACCTTCAATGGCCATTGATCATGATGTTCATTGGTTGTGTGGGTAAATCTGCGCAGTTCCCACTGCATGTATGGTTGCCCGATGCGATGGAGGGTCCAACCCCAGTCTCCGCTCTGATTCACGCGGCAACCATGGTCAACGCCGGTCTGTACCTTGTGGCCCGAATGTTCCCCATCTTCAGTGAAGCCAACTTCGAAGGAGCATTGTCCGATGTTGCAATGTTGATTGCTTGGATTGGCGGCATCACTGCTTTCATGGCGGCACTGATCGCCTTCGTGGCCAATGACATCAAGCGCGTTTTGGCCTATTCGACCATGAGTCAATTGGCGTATATTTTCACTGGATTGGGTGCAGCCTGTTGGTTGGCCAATGAAGGATACGAGAAGTATGCGTTGTTTGCCTTCGGTGCTGCCATGTTCCACCTGTTCAACCACGCCATGGCCAAGGCCATGTTGTTCATGTCATCGGGTTCCGTGATTCATGAAATGCACCACGCGCATGAGCATGCTCACGGCGACGGAGATGAGGGTGACCACCATCACTTCGACCCCCAAGACATGCGAAATATGGGTGGCCTCGCAAGCAAGATGCCGGTGACTAGCACTGCTATGATGCTTGGTTCCATGTCAATTATCGGTATACCTTTGATTGGCGGATTCTGGTCAAAGGAAGGTATCGTTGGCCAAGCTTGGAATGTATACTTGAAGGGTGGAGAGATGATTCTATTCCCTGCCATTTTGGTATTGGCAACCGCTGGCATGACGGGCTTCTACATGTCACGAATGTGGTTCATGACTTTCGCTGGAAAGCCCAAGAGTGATGTTGTTGAACACGTGCATGAAGAAACGCAGTGGATCAAGACGCCTTTGGTGACCCTATCAATCGTGACAGCTTTCAGTGGATTCCTACTTGCTTGCGGCCATTTTGTGTATTGGTTATCCGACCCTGCGAGTACAAAGGGCTCGCACTTCATGACTGACTTATTCAAGCACCCAGTGGAAGCCATCCTCTACGAACTGGAGCACGCTTTCCTACCTGAAGACAATACGCTCAAGATTGTGGGTTGGACTGCCATTCTTCTGTCAGCAGGTCTTGGTCCTTTCATTGCTGCTCGAATGCACGGCGGACATCTTTCAGAAGGCGAGCGCGCCATACCACTGACCTCCTGGTTGATACGATACTCTGGAAGTGTTGGTCACACCGATGTTGGTGAACTTGCTGAGGGTGGGCTTGCCATAGCCTTGCACAATCGCTTGTACATTGATGATGCATACGAGTGGTTGATTTCCAAGACCCTATTGCCTCTGGCCAATATTTCAGCCTGGATTGACAAGAATTGGGTTGATGGTGTCATCAAGGGCATTGAGCGTGGTTCGCAATGGCTGAGTGTATGGATTCGTCAATACACGACCGGCCGTGCCAGCGATTATTTGCTAATGACAGCCATTGGGATGCTAATCTTCGTTGGCATCCTATGGGGGGTGATTTGAGTGGAAATTGCAGAATTCATTACCATTTTGGGTAACCCATTGACAGTCATGACTCTACTCCCAATTTTGGGTGCGATTCTCCTCATGTTGGCCCACTGGATGGCCAATCAGGAAATGCGGGCTACACTTGAGAAACCTATACGTGCAGTCAACCTGACTCTTGCTTTGCTAATGTTGGTTCTCGCCACGCTGATTGGTTTAGAGAATACATTTGGACTTGCTTGGGGCGAATATCTGTACCAGAACTGTCAGCCTGGTGAAATTGGCACGGGAAGTTGTGCACTGATTGGTAGCATCGGTGTATCTTGGCATGTTGGTATTGATGCACTTTCATTCCCGATGGTTTGGCTCACAACCCTACTGATTCCAATCACCATGATTGTAGAGTGGGATGCCAAGAAGGGTGCCTATTTCCATAGTTTGATTCTAATGATGGAGGGTGCGCTAATCGGTGTATTTGTCAGTCTTGATTTGTTTGTCTTCTATGTATTCTGGGAATTGACTTTGATTCCGATGTTCTTCTTGATTTTAATGTGGGGTGGTGAAGATCGCCGATATGCGGCGCAGAAGTTCTTCATCTACACATTTGCAGCGAGCGTATTCATGCTCGCAGGCATCTTGGTGATGTACTTCAACAACGACGCCAATTGGGTCGGCAATATTACCGGGAAGTCATTTGACTTCGTCTTGATGGATACACAGACCAACTTCATCGCATCCGAAGGATTGCGAAGCATTGTTTTCCTATTGATGCTGATTGGATTTGCAACAAAGTTGCCTAGCGTTCCGGTTCACACGTGGTTGCCCGATGCCCACGTTCAGGCTCCAACTGCTGGTTCGATGTTATTGGCGGGTGTGATGCTAAAGATGGGTGCCTACGGATTCCTCCGCTTGGGTGTGACCTTATTCCCAGAACAAGTGATTGAATTCCAAACACTTCTCCTGGTCTTAGGAATGATCAGTTTGGTATACGGCGCCGTCGTTTGTTTGGGACAACTCAATCTCAAGCGAATGGTCGCATATTCATCTGTCAGTCACATGGGATTGATTTTCCTTGGTATTGCCACGCTTGAGCCACTTGGAATTGCAGGTGCGATCTTCATGATGTTCGCCCACGGAATCATCAGCCCACTACTGTTCGCAGTATGCGGCTCGTTCAAGCACCACTATCACACTCTAGAGATTGACTCGATGCGTGGTTTGGCTAAGCACAGTCCATGGATGAGTGGGCACATGATGGTTGGTTGGATGGGTAGCCTTGGGCTCCCTCTCATGGCCGGTTTCGTCGCTGAAGTTGCGGTCCTCATTGCGTTCTACATGGCCTTTGGTTGGTGGGTTTTGTTGCCTGCAATCACTCTCATCGTCACTGCGGCATACTACCTGTGGAGTATGCAGAGAACCATCTTCGAGGGCGGCCGAGACGATCACGACCACCCCATCTCCAAGTTACCATCGACCTTGCATGGAGAATCGCCACGTGACATCACATGGCATGAGAATACAGGTATGCTGATTCTCGGTGTATTGGCTGTTGTCTACGGGATTTACCCCGACTTCTTCGGAATGTTTGAGATGATGTCCGACTGGGCATCACTCTTGGTTCAAAACCGTCTGGAGGTGAACCCATGAACCTAGGCAATCTGTTTGCAGGCCCTGATATGGCGAGTCGTTTGATGCCTGAGTGGATTTTGGTTCTTGGAATCATTGCCATGCTTGTCGTACCGAATATTGGCAATGCAACATTTAGACTGCCCATTCCAGGAAAGTCGTGGCGAATTCCGTACTTCATTGGCGGCAAGAGATTCGCACTCACAGGCGACCCTCGCCTACCCAAAGCCATTGCAGCATTCACGCTGTTTGCATCCTTCATCACCGCTCTTCTCAGTCAGATGATTGACTCGGGCGTGGGTGTTGCTGAGACTTGCATTGCCATCGCAGAAGGCTCGGTTGAGGTTGGAGACAATTGGTGTGGCAAAGATGCGACCATGCTGAAGGTTGATGCTTTCAGTCGATTGATGGAGATGATGTTTACAGCTGCGTTATTGCTCGCATTGTTGGCAAACTGGGATCGCCTTCCCGCGACCCCTGTGAATCGTATTCCTACCAAGAGGCAACGCGATGAAGGCGTCGAATCTCGTCGTCTTCACCGACTGCTAAACAACCGTCGCCAAGTCGACTTCTCTTTGTTGATTTTGATGGTTGCTTTGGGCATGTCGACCGTTGCATTATCCACCAATCTATTCATGCTCTTTGTCGGACTTGAGTTGGCAAGTATGGCTTCTTATGTACTGATTTCATTCAACAAGGAAACTGACATTGGTCCAGAAGCAGGCGTCAAATATTTCATCGTTGGAAGCGTTGCGAGTGCGGTCGGCCTGTATGGTCTTTCAATGCTCTACATCTGGAATGGTGACCTCTCAATTTCCAGCCTATCAAGCGCTTGGGCTGCCGGACCTAACGGCATGGCCATTATCGGTCTAGCAATGATGTTGGTCGCTTTCGGATTCAAGGTCAGCGCAGTTCCATTCCACTTCGCAGCCCCGGATGCCTACGCGGGTGCGAGTGCGCCAGTCGCAGGTGTCCTCTCCACAGCGAGTAAGGGCATGGGATTCGTTGCATTGATGCGTGTTCTCATTGGAGTCACCTTGATTGATGATGGGAGTGAGTGGACAATCCTCATTGGAGCGGTTGCAGCGGTGACCATGACATGGGGCAATATTGCTGCGCTAGGCAGCCACAATCCGAAGCGAATGCTGGCATACTCCAGCGTTGCTCATGCTGGATACATGCTTGCAGGTATTGCCGCCATCGGTGCTTTGGGCCCAGGTGAAGGAAGTGAATTGATCGCGACCGCCCTAATCTTCCATCTGGTCGTATTGGTTGCTTTCAAGTTGGGTGCTTTCCTTGTGATTTCATTGTTGGAGTGTGACAATAATCGTGGAAGCAAACTTGAGGACTACTATGGGCTTGCACGCCGAGATCCTCTCCTCGCCATTTCGATGATGATCTTCATGTTGGCACTTGCGGGTGTCCCTCCCCTCTCTGGATTCTTGTCCAAGTTGATGATGGTCAGCGGTATCATTTCCAGCACGGTGGGAGATGTCGCGGGCTCCAACCTATCAGAGGCTGTCGGTTCGCTATCGTGGGTCTTCTGGTTGGCCATCTTGATTTTCATCAACAGCGCCATTTCTCTGTTCTATTATCTCCGCATTTGCGTTGTAATGTTCTTTGAGGAAACCGAACGTATGGCCGTTCCACGAGCCGCCATGATTCGAATTACAATCATGCTTTGTACAATGGGCGCGGTTGTGTTTGGATTGGGTCCACTTGCAGATGTTCTGGCAGCTGCAGCAAATGATGCAGCATTGGCGTTATTTGGTTGAGTTGCAGCCAATACTCTACCCACTGTTTTCGCCTCCGTGTTTATGTAGGGTGGTCGATTCGCGAGGCTGTTACCATGGGACGACGACGAGAAGAAACCGTTGACGAGGAACTTCTAGCGCAGCTTGAAGGTGGTTCAGGAGACAAGATTAGAGTTCCACTTCCAAATGAGAGAATCAACGAAATGTTCGCCATTGCTGATCAAATCCTCGGTGGCCGTCGTGTTCGTGTTGTCTGTGCAGATGGGGAGACCCGTTTGGCACGAATCCCTGGGAAGATGCGTCGCCGGCAGTGGGTCCGAGAAGGTGACTTGATCGTGGTTCAGCCTTGGGACTTCCAAGATTCCAAAGCGGACGTCAAGAAACGATACTCCAAGACTCAGTCTCTATATCTATCTCGGAAAGGTGTGCTACCTGAAATCGTAGATGTTTTTGGTACGGGTACAGAGGCTTGGGATGACTTGGACGATGCTGGGATTTTTGGTGAAGATATCAGTTCAGAACCCGAAATAGTTGAGGATGATTTCGAAGAAGAAGCCGATGATGTTGAGGACTCAACTGACGAAGAGGAAATGGCTGAGGCCGAGCCTGTTGCGGCCTCACCGGCAGAAGAAGCAGAGCCGTTCGATGACGACGTCACCGACGATGATATCGACAGCCTGTTTGGTCCTGCATAGGGGGGATTATCATCGCGCGACGCCGTAAGGCACGACGCGAAAGCGACTCTCGTGATTGGACCGACTTGAATGAGGTCGAAGGCCATGATTTAGATGCAGACCCGACGCCTAAGGAGAAACAAATCGAGGCTGAAAATATCGCACTTGCAGAAGAGAAGTGGAAGGCTGACGAGGAAGCCTTGGCTCACGCTGAAATGGATAAGAAGCAGGATTCTTGGACTTGGATGAAGGAAAAGAAGTATGCAACCATGTTCAAAGAGATTGAGCATCGCTTAGAGGGGGCCTTGGGAACCGGCCAATTTGAATGGGTAGACCGCCGTGTCTTCGATCAAGTGTTTGATCAGCGAACCCTTCTGTCAGTGTACAAACTCATGCAGCAAGGACACATCGATACACTAGACTGGCCTATTGCAAGAGGAAAAGAGGCGCATGTGTTCCATGCAACTACTCCAAATGGCGTGGCAGCAGTCAAGATTTTTCACACAAGTAACGCCGTTTTCAAGGGATTAATGCAGTACATCGAGGGGGACCCACGTTTTGGAGGTCTCCGTCGCCGTCATCACGAATTGGTGAACATCTGGGTTCGAAAGGAACACCGAAACATGATGCGGATGTCCAACCATGGGTTGCGTGTTCCTGAACCACATGCCCTTTTTCGAAATGTCCTGGTCATGGATTATCTGGGAGATGAAGATGGGCCGAGCCCACGACTACGCGATATAGAGGTTGAAGATCCGGGTCCGGTATTCGACGAATTGCTAAACTGGTTACGTGATTGTTGGCAGAAGGCTGAATTGGTCCATGCGGATTTCAGTGAATACAACATCTTGTGGCATCAAGGCGAACCTCGAGTCATCGATGTTGGCCAATCGGTGACAAATACACACCCGCATGCTGAGGAGTTTTTGGTTCGAGATGTCACTCGATTGGTTGAATGGGCACAGAGGCAAGGGGTTGATGTTGATCTTGCTGAAGCCATGGCCAACGTATTGTATTGATCACTCTTCTTCGAATCCTACCGATTCATCTTCGGCGAGTTCCATCATTTCCTCAACGGCACCAACGTCTAAAGGATCAACTTGAGCATCCTTGTATCGGCGTTCTCGTTTGCGACGTGCTACATCAAGACCAGGAACAAGCGCCGCAAATCTCTCACTTTCATCACGCAAATCAATCGATTCAAGATTTCGTGCTGCCATGCGCTTTTTCCTCCTCTCTGTCTCAAGGTGTTTCAGAACAGAGGAATGTTCTGCACCCTGTAAAAGTCGTTCAATCGCTTGGCCAGCCAGAGGCAAGCCTTCTTCATCACCAATGATGACTACTGTTGAACCATAAATCACAATCTCCGCCCCCGAGTGTTCTTCAATCAGTTCACGAATTCGGCCATTTCGTCCAATCAAACGGCTTCGAATTCTCCGTTGCTGGTTTGCATTTTTTCCAACGTATTCGCGCATGTCATACAGCATTAAGTGGTGGTCATCATTCAACAACTGAAGTGCTCGTTCTGGATTCATCCCTCTACCGATTGCGCGAATCACATCAGGAAATTTCATACGGATAATTGGATCGAATTGATCGTTCCATACAACCGATACATCGCCACTGGATGAATCGATGTGAAGCGTGGAATTGGTCGCCTCTTCCAAGGCCCTACGAGTGGCACCTTTACGGCCGATTAGAACCGCAATGCGGTCTTGAGGGATTCGGGTAAGACCTTCCATCAGAAATTGCGACCAAGGCATCCTCTTTCAACACGCCGATTGCCGTCGATTGAGAATCACACTCGCAAACAGTCCAATGATTAACAAAATTATCAGGTTTGGGACAAAGCCACTGACTGAACCGATGACCTGTGGGTCAGCGGCACCAATCAAGAGGAAATATTCGTTGTTCCCTTCATCGCGTTCGGGAATGGAGTTCTCAGGGTCAACAATGACGCGAATATCGAATTCACCAGCTGTTAACAGCGTGACATTCATCGAAATTTGTTCCTGCTGATCAATGAAGCTACCCGATGGGAGTACGACTGAATTCAATGTGGTCCAATCGGTCAATGAATCGCGACTTGCAGGTGCACTTTGGATGCTGACAATCACACTACCTGAGTAGAATTCATTGGTATTGATTTGAGCTTCCAGCAAAACCGGGTCTTGAGTACCTGCTCGAACAATCAATCGATTCAACGATGCATCTGATACTGTGAAATCAAGGCCTGGCAAAATGAGGAAATGAGATGCTGCCGTAATGGCTGAGTTTCCCGCGGTATCGACTAGGGTTGCCCTCAATGAGAGGTACTGTCCAGCCCGTGTTGACCAATCGATGGCTGAGGAAAGATTACCGGTCGTGCCTAATCCAACATTGAGCCAATCGGTCGAGATGTCAGGAACAGAGCCCGCCCCGTTTGCATCAAATCCGTATTCAATGCTACAGGATGCGATATCAATTCCAGAATTAGCATCGGTTGCATCGATGCTAACTTCGAGGGCGCCCATCAATGAATCCGTGATTTCAGAACCGAAAATCCAGCCGCCTGCGATTGGTGCGGTACGATCAATCATCATGTTGACATTATGTGTATCGCCAATGTTCCCTACCTTATCCACGGCTCTGAATTGGATTGTGCGAATGCCTTCACTCAATCCCATCGATCCGAACCCTGCTGAACCGATATCGGACCATTCATCAACACTGTCTCGAACGTGATAAGTATCAATTCCTGAACCACCATTGTCGGTCGCATTGCTCCCCAATCCATTGAAAATCAAGGTTGAAGCATCGCTCCAAGTATCTGGGCTGACAGATAGGGTTGGGGTTCCGACAACGGGTCCCGTACGGTCAATACCGATGTGAATTGAAGTCTGAGCAGAATTGCCTCCCTCATCGAATACAGATAGTACGGGTGTCCACTTTCCTTCTTCTAAGTCACCGGGGGACCAAGACCAACCATTAAGCAAAGTGCCCGGTCCATCTTGAGCAGGTGTCCCCGAACCGGGAACATTGGTGAGTGTTGCGTGTGAAAGGTGAGCGTCGGTAGCAGTCCATGCGAAGTCCAGTGTTCCAGATTCCGCTGTGGTGAACCAAGCCCGATTGATGGTTGAGGAACCATCACCAATGATTGCGTTGGCGACACTAAGCGACAGTCCGTTCGGAACAGTGTTGTCGATGGTGAATGTTGGACTGACGACCCATCCGGTGGTCGAGGAGTTGGTGAATGTACCTTGTACTCTCAGTTGGTATTCTCCATCTGCATGTGCGCTTGTGTCCCATGCAGTCAACCAAGGTGTATTGGTGATATTGGCAACAGGAGACCAAATTGCACCTTCCTGAACTTCGACATTGATGTAATCCATGTTGGCAACATTGGTCGTGCGAACGGTGTAAGTTCCAGAGATGACTTGTCCTTCATCGGGCCCTCCACTGAAATCAAAATCACTACTTCGGCCATTCGTTGCATCGACAGAAACCCAAGCACCGTGTGGGGCCATACAGAGCAGAATGACCACAAAGGGGGCGAGAACCAAGCGGCGGGTCAGCATCGGCACCAATCCTTCCACGGTTACCCCATCCTTCAAGGCTTTCCAATGGGAATCGCAAGGTTATCGCTTGCATGGGGTTTTTTGGTGAATTGGGGAAGCAGTTTGAAGTGCCTCGCCTGTTCTCCCAAGAACATGGAACGGCCCTTGGTTCGGCAGATTCTGTGCGCCGTATTGTTGGTGGCTCCCATTTTGTTCGTCACCTCTCCCGTTAGTGGCGAGCAATCCGGTAGTATCGCATTCAGTACTGAGGGTCTTGCAATGAGCCCCTCCACTCCAGTCGAAGGGGGAGATGTGACATTCACGTTATCCCTACAAAATGTGGACAATATCATCGCCGAAGACGTCTTTGTCGAATTTCACAAGAACAACTACCAATCAGGAAACCCAGCTGCACTGTACAGCATAGATATCGATGCGAATGAGTTCGAAGATGTTGACTTTATTTGGAACAATCTCGCTTGGGGTGAAGGTGAACAGACGCTGGTCATTCGTGTAAATCACAACAACAATCCGGTTTTTATCTCCCATGATTTCTCCGTTCAGGGTCTAGCCAACTTGCGATTGTCTCATTTTGAACTCAACCCATCATCTGGTGGCTATGAAGGGGAATCCATTGAGGTTGAAATCGAAGTTGAGAATGCGGGCCATGCTGATGCACCGAGTAGCCATCTGGAATTGACCATTGCAGGCAATCCATTCCTTCTTGATGTCCCTTCCTTACTCGCAGGTGAGAGTGCTTGGTTAAACGAAACCGTCACCGCTCCGGCTGCGGGCACCTATGATGTGCAAGCGGTTGTCAATGCCGACAGTAGCGATAATATCGTTGAATCGACCACTGCGGACAATACTGAATCTCGATCACTGACCATTGACACTCTGCCTGATTATCGTCATGCAGAGGGTCCCAATGTAGTCGCAGACCCGGGTTTAGCTGGGCCATGGACCCTCACTGGAACGATTGCTAGAGACGGCGGCGTTGGGACCACAACAGCACCTTTAGAAGTACGAATTCAGGGTGGAATTGCGCTGCAAATCGAAACCCTGACATTTACAGAATCCGATCCTTTTGCAGAATATTCTATCACAATCACATCCGAAAACCTCCCGGATACAACTCCAGGAGATGTTGCTCTGGAACTGGAAATCGACCCCTCGGGAAGTGTCCCACAATCAGGGGCGTTCAACAATCTTGAAACCGCTACCCTTTCGATTTATCAGGAACCCAATGTAGTCGTCACCGGAGTATCACCGAGTGACCCTGAAACAACCCCTGGGAGCCAAGTAACATTCACGGTAACTCTGCAAAATGTCGGCATGGTTACCGCGACAGGAGATTTGACAGCCACCTTTGATGGAGAAGTGATTGAAACCAAGACGGGGATAATCCTTCCACCCTCCAACACCGCGAACCAAGGACAAATGAGTATCCAATTCAACGTGATTGCACAAGGGCTCACCCGCGAGATCCCATTTGAGGCAGTTTGGACAAAGAGTACAAATTCATACGATCGAATTGATACCGACAATTCTGCTACCAGTTCGGTCAAGCTCAATTCTGACTTGCAACTGCGTTTCCTCCTTAACTCAGAAGGATGGAATGAGCCTGATGTCCCTCCCTTGAAAACGGGTATTACATACATTTACTCAATCGATGTTATTGCGGATGTAGGAGAAGGGGTTGAAACCTTTGAGTGCGTAGATCGCTCAACAAATACCATACTCAATGAAACAGAACCGTACACTTTCGATTCTGCAGATGCTTCGTCAAACAAGCATACCATCCGATGCAGAGTTACGGTTGTTGATCCGGGTCAAATTGAACTTTCAGTGAAGGCATCCGGTGCGAGCACTACGGTTACCCCTCATGCTAGGGCGTGGGAAGTGATTCGTTCGGATGGAGATACGCCAACTGGAAATGATGAAACCATGTCCATTGTACTGTTTTCTGTTGCTGGGGTCGTTGGATTGGTCGCACTGATTGCAGCGATTATTCTGACCAGACGAGGTCTGGCTGACGCTGAGAGAGAAACTTACGAATTGTGTCCTGCTTGTGATGGTGAATTGGAAGGCGATGAGGATATCTGTCCGCATTGTGATTTTGATTTGCGTGTTGGTCGAACAAAATTCCACGATTGTTCAGAATGCAACGCGACCATTCCATCCATGCTGGATCATTGCCCCTATTGTGGAGCCGAGCAAGATATGGGTGCACATTACACCCGTCGGGAGCGAAAATTCAAGCCCCTACCTGCTGAAGTGGAAGAGGAAGTCGAAGAAGAGGATGAGGATGAAATCGTTAGAGGATACGAAGGATTCGATACCCATGCAGGTTCTCTTGGATTCTCCGAAGAACAATGGGAAGGAGAATGGGATGAGAACATTTCAGAGGCCGAGGAATACTTCGATACTCAAGAGGAAGAACGTCTCGCTGCGGAAGCGGAGGCAGAAGTTGATGTTGAGACCGAAGATGTCGTGGTTTCCACTGGCCTCAGTGAGGCCATGGATGAAATGCCTGAGCACGACTTAGATGCATTCTTGGGAGACGTGAAATCACGAAGACATCTCTCTGACGAAGAAGTCGAGTTGACTGCTTCTGATGCACAGTATCGAGAGAAATTGTTTGAACTAACGGGCGAAGAAGGTGTGCTTCCAGGTCAACAGGTTGACGTTGAAGAGATCGTAGACAATACGGTCGTTGG
>CETW01020239.1_pt1 | contig 12196 bp, 13 predicted proteins | sample 361381 | NCBI WGS metagenome assembly CETW01 (sample SAMEA2620570, study PRJEB7988) | marine metagenome | isolation source: saline water (ENVO:00002010), including
AGCGAAGAATCGATGAGTTTGACTGATGAGCTGAGAAATGAGAGGGATTCGAGGTTTTCCTCAAGGATTAGGGGCGCACTTTCCAATCTCAGAGAAATCGAGGATAGCAATTGGGGCGAAGAAGGGCCAACCCTGCTAGTTCCAGTTCAGCAGGCTAATTTGCCCTTTTTAGAGAATAGCCTAATTGCCTGTGAGTCTGTCGAGATGCTGGAGAGGGAGCAATGAGCGGTGTAGAAATCGAAATCCAAACGCAGTCTTTTCGAGTTACCCCCTCTGAGCCAGTCGATCTTTCCGATGCCGTGAAGTACGCAGGGGCGAGAAGCAACGGGGCATTCGGAGTAATAGAACACGAGGATCCAAGGGCCCTAATTGTAGTAGATACAGATGGATCATTATTGATTCATGGAATCTCCAACTCCGAGGCGGCTTCGTTAATTGCCGAAGAGACCCTACTAAAAGTCGGCCTATCGGAGAAGGGGATTGTGATAGAAAGCGGCGAAGTGCTTGCCAGTTTTTCAGTTGGCAGGGCCGTATTGATTGGGTTGGCCGCAGAGAGATTCAAGGACGCAGAACACGATTTGAGGCTCGACGCACTTAGGATAGCTGCAAAGAGGCATAATTGCACGATTCTGTTGTTCAACAACGGTAGAGGCATTGTTATGGGCCAGTCATCCAGGAAGGTCGCCGAAATGGCAGTCTCACATTGGGTTTCAGAATTGTCCGAAGAAGGCGCCTTGGCGTGAGAAAATGCTGACCGATGGAAAGTGGATTGGCCCCATATCTGACCAACACATGCATTTGGATAGAAACAATAGATTCCTGGGTGCCGTTTCCGATTTTTCAAAATCCGGTGGTACCACAATCATGCTGGTGCATAAACCAGCCTTCACCGAACGTCTTCCTGTGGATATCCAAGGATACAGGGAAGCCTACTCTGAAACAATCTCAATGGCCGAGGAGATTCGTGGCAAATTCAAATTAGAGGTTGGTTTAGTTCTCGGACCACATCCCGTATCGTGGGAGAAACAGATTCCTGAGCTGGGCCTGAAGAAATCAACAGAACTACATCTGGAAGCAGTCTCTTTGGCTCTCGAACATATCGATTCGGGAATTGCAAATTGCCTTGGAGAAGTGGGACGACCGCACTATCCCGTCGAGGGGGAGGTATGGGGGGCTGCAAACGAGAATCTCATCGAGATCCTTTCTATGGCATCCTCTGCCAAGACATCTGTACAGCTTCATGTCGAGGACAATGGAGAGCGAACCTGTCGAGAATTGAGTCAAATATGCAAGTCAGCGAACCTCCCAGTCGATCGTGCAATCAGGCATTACGCCCCCCCAAATATCGACTCAGAATTTACACACGGCCTATCAGCCACTGTCAATGTCGGCAAGGGAAGTGTAGAAACTCTTACTGAGACTGTTAGCAGCTCCAGTGCTCCTTGGGGGATGGAGACTGACTTCCTTGACGATAAAAATAGGCCAGGGGCCGTGCTCGGCCCCAAGACTGTGCCTAAAAGGACCCAGGAATTGGCCTCCAGCCTTCTTTCCAGTGGTTGGGAAGAGTCCGAGGTAGAGGATTTGTTACAAAACGTCCACTCGGTTTGGCCGAAATCACTCTATGGACTTTGAGCTTGACTCCCAATTGGTGGCGCGAAAATCATCAAAACCCCAATTATGAGCATGATTATTGAGACTCCGAGGAACTGCAGTTCCCCAATCGGAGACATTCCTTGAGATTCCATCAGCATCCTCAATATCGGCCCGTTAATCGGAAGGAAAATTAACACAAGAAAAATGCCAAGCATCTGTCTAAGACCCATAGATATCCGTGTAGGCACACGCTTTTCAAATCATTCAGTTCACCGAATCGATTTAGAGATGGCATGTGCCCGCTGGGCCCAAGCGCCTGTAGTGAAGGGGTTATCACAAGAGGTTTCCAACCTCTTGTCCCGGGTTCGAATCCCGGCGGGCGCACCACCTTTATTCCAATGCCATAGAGAATCGAAACCGGGACTGAAGCATTGAAACACCTCTCGCTTCTCGAAAGCCCGTGTCAGTAAGGGAGCAAGAGGCAGATGCCGGAACTTTACTGAGCAAGGACATGTCAGAGCTCAAAGATGAGAATCAAGTTGTTGGCAGAAAGATCTGGAGGATAGTCCCCTACGTCACTAGATATTGGAAAAGGGCCCTTGGTGGAATTCTGGCAAATGCTGGCGCACGAGCCTTCGATCTCATTCCATTCGTCGCAATAGGTATGGCTGCAGATTATTATCAATCCCAGACATTCACTGACTCTAGGGTGGAGGGGTTAGTTAGTTGGGGGCCAATTCCTGACTTTGGGCCAATCGACTCAGTAGAGCTTGGATTCGGACTCCTGATCATGGCTTCATTCACCTTCCTAGCAATTTTCCAGGGACTGAGCAATCAACTTTGGCAATCCACCGCATATATGGCGCAGCATGATATTCGAATGGATGCTACAAATTCGCTATTGAACATGGAGGCATCTTACTTTGAAAGTAGACAGACAGGAAATCTGATGTCAGTACTCTCAGCGGATGTAGCACAACTTGAGGATATCATTTCAGATGCGAGCACTAGCATGATTAGGATCACAATAACATTCTCAACTGCATTCATCATTATGTTCTGGATGTCACCAAAGCTGGCTCTGATTTTGTTCGCACCCTTGGTCATCATTGTCCCTATGGTAATCTGGTTCTCCACTAGGGTCCAGAGGAAGTACAGGAAACAACGAGAGAGCACCGGGGGGATTGTGGCTATACTGGAAAACGTGCTTACTGGAGTAACGGTTGTCCAGGCCTATAACGCAAAGGAGTTTGAGAGTGACAGAATCGGTAGGCAGAGCGGGGATTATCGTGACGCTGCCATTCAAGCCGCATTCATCAGGAATCGATTCATCCCCGGGATTTACGTTGTCGCTGGAATCTCATTTGGGTTGTTAACCTCAGCAGGAGGGTGGGTAATGGAATCAGGGGAGATAACAGTCGGGCAATTCGTAACATTCCTGCTTATATCCACCAGAATGACAATGCCGATGTTCATTCTCGGAATGCTGCTAAACCAACTACAGAAAGGCGAGGCTTCTTCGAAGAGAGTTTTCGCCTTAATTGACCTGGAACCATCAATCTTTGACAGAGAGGGGGCCGTACCGTTGGAGGGGCCGATAGAATCTCTCAGTTTCGATAACGTCTCCTTCGCATACCCTACATCCGACACAAACGCCCTGAACGGGATATCACTCTCTGCCTCCTCAGGAGACTTCCTTGGGGTCATGGGACATACTGGAGCAGGCAAGAGCACGATTCTGAAATTGATCGAGAGATTCTACGAGCCGCAGGGTGGAAGTGTTTTGATCAATGGCAGAGACATTAACGACTACCAGATAGAATCGATCAGGGAGAGGATAGGTTTCGTCTCCCAAGACCCATTCCTCTTCTTCGGGACCATTGGTGAGAACGTGGCATACGCTAGGGATTCGGACAATGATCAGATTCTAAGCGCTCTAGAAGCAGCCGGAGCAACTGAGTTCGTTTCCAGCCTAACCGATGGTCTGGATACGATGGTGGGTGACAGGGGAGTGATGCTTTCAGGTGGTCAGAGGGCCAGAATCAGTCTAGCCAGAGCACTATTGAAGGATCCCGATATACTGATTCTTGATGAGGCCAGTGCAGCACTTGACGCAGAGACAGAGAAGCGTATCCAGGAGTCTCTCTTCGGTAACTCAAACGTGGGCAAGAAGAGAATCACGATAGCAGTAGCGCACCGACTCGCAACAATCAGGAATGCGGATGAGATAGTTGCTATGGTAGACGGCGCAATAGTGGAACGTGGAACTCACAGCAACCTGATAGCGAATGAAAACGTCTACGCTTCACAGTGGTCAATTCAGACAGGGGAGCTGGATTCACTGGGGGTATGAACTTGGACGAGACCCAGATACCCTGGGTCCTCGTAGAGCCGGGCAGCGTAATGGTGGGCTCAGACGATCGCTCAATTCTTTTTGGAGGAATTGGGCCGCGTCACGAGGTTAGCATCGATTATCCATATAGAATCTCAGAAAGGCCATTGGACTTCGAAGAATTAGCTGCTATCGAGGAGAATTCTGGCATGGAGATTGCCTCAGATTCGGAGTGGCAGTTGGCATATTCAAGAGGCCTCCTATCGGGAGTTGACGGCTCTTCTGAATCATTAGCAGATTCTACACAAGACTATTGGGGCAAGGCCTGTGATGGTAGGCCATTCGTGAATGGTGGACACAGTCCGAACTTGATTCGAAGATGGAAATCGGGAAAAGCGGAAACACTGACCGTTTTCTCTCAAAGAAGAACTGGTGAACCAATTTCGGATGGAGTTAGGATGGTAGTTAGGGACCACACGGGTTGGAGTGATAATCCCCTGTCAATCCCAAATAGAATCAATCGCTCCGAGGTCATCTTTGAAGAGATTCTGATTTGTATGATAGTAGGAATTCTACCTTCATTTGTTTGGGCTTTATTCAATGCCAGCCCAGGATACATCAGGGAAGGCTGGCTCAATCTAGTTCTCGGAGGGATTTTCTTGAGCACATTCACAATGCTATTTTGGCGCCCAAGGCAGCCAACATGGCGTATTGAATCTGGCAGAATGGTCCCTTCACGAAAGAAAAAGAAGGGCCAATCCTAACTCCTGTCCCTGTCATCAATCTGCGAATTTGGACTACCGGTTACGATACTTATTCTTGCCTTGTTTATCCCAATCCCATAATCCCATAACAGCATTAAGGAAACTATAGAAGACAGAATTATAGAAACTGGATTTTTGCTGGGGGAAGGACCTAGAATGGCTCCAGACCAAGCAATGATATTGAACAAAATCGCCAAAGTCGGCAATTGGTGAACAGATGCCCTTTCTATGCCAAATGGAACTGTTTCAGTTGAAATATCCCAGAATGAAGGCCAAGCCAGACCTCCATTCAGACTCCCCCAAATGAAAGTCGCGAGTGAAAAACACATCAGAATTGGAAATGCAGAGACCAAGCTATGGCTCCATCCCCAAAGGCCTGGGTACCTGTTGCCCGCCAGAGTCCTAACAAGCCCATAGTTCCTGATTTGCTTCCTTACCTTGGTGATGCCTCTTCTCCGATGCCACATTATTGCGGTCCCATCGGACCACAGGCGATGCCCCAATGATCTAATTCGGTAATCCAGCATCACATCTTCTGCACCTATTGCACCACGATCAAATCCACCAACCTCAGTCAACACATCTCTTCTGTATGCCGAATTTACGCCGGGCAACTGCTCCACTTCGGCAAGAGACTCTTCTGACTTTTTGCCATAATTCGTTCCAGCGGTGAGGAACTTGTTGCAGAAAGCAACATCAATCGCCTTTTGCCAGATATTGGACTCATCAACTGGAGCGAAGTTGGGTCCTCCAACTCCGGATACCTCTGGACGTTCGAACCATTTCTCCAATTTCTCTACCCAGTCTTTTGGCACGATCACGTCATCATCGGTGAAGAAAACCAATTCAGAGTCAGTCTCTTCAATAGCTACATTGCAGGCATCTGCCCTGTTTCTAGAACCATTGTCGTCAATGTACCTGAAACCTCTCTCTTCGGCCACATCCCTCCCTGGGTCTGCACCAGGACCAACAACTGCCACTTCCATATCTTGGAATGTTTGATTCGATAGCCCATCCAACACCACTGCAAGCTCAGCGGAGTTGTCAACCGTGGGAATGATCACGCAGACCTTGCTATTCACGATAACCGCTGAGAGGGGGCCATTGATGAGTTCACGGGTCAGTCATTGACAATTCTTGGCGCTAGGAAGTAAGTCCACCTAGCTCCCCCTTCATTGCTCATCCACGTTAGCCTTAGCGGGTACTTCTCCTCAAACTCAAGTGAGACTTCATTCGTGAAGCCTCCAGCAAGCTTCTTTGTTAACTCCCCGAGATATTGGAGAGAATAGGTGGAATGTGTCGGCGATGCACAGGTCAGCTCGCTCAACTCACCTGATTCGAATTTCACATTTACACCCTCTCCGGCCTCAACTGTTACAGATACTGCAAGCTGATTCTTATCCATACTCAGGTCCACTTCGCCTCCAACAAACTTTGCTGCTCTCAAAGCCCTGGACAACTTCTCTGAGTCAATGGTCGCCTTTGATTTGAATTCTAGATTAGGTTGGTTCGGATTGTCCATCGTACTGGTGTCAATCCCTCTGAGTATCATTAGAACCTCTCCAACTCTGACATTTATCGCCCCAACCGCATCATCAAAATCCATCTCTACTAGATCGCTTGGCCCCGCGAGTGTTAGGAGGTCCCTCATTTTCTGAAGGTCAAGGCCAATCTCCACTGGTTCCACTTCATATGTTTCGAAGCACTCGTCGGCAATTGTTGCTGAGAGAAGTGCTACGTGCGAACCATCAACCACTGACACGCTTAGTCCCTTTTCGCCCCAAACCAGCTTTGCCTCCGAGGTAAGTACCGACAACACGTCCACTATCTCCCTCATTAGTTGCTGCTTGGCTGTAATTCTCAGCATCCACTCACCTCGATTTCCATCTACTGCATAGGAGGCTCTTGATGCTTATTGGCACCAAACCAGAATTTCTACTGGTACTCCCTCCACTTATGCTTGCACTCGAGATTCGCACAAGTGCAGAACTTTGTCTCTGGCTCATCAGAGGACCTAGTCTGCTGCAAGTGAACGTAAGCATTCCTTCCATTGCATTTCGGGCATATGTAGTCCCCCTCTCTTAGAGTTCCCTGAGGCCCGTCTTCTTCTACTACCTCTGTCAGATGTTTCAGGGACTTTGAACCGGTTGAAGCCGTGGTCTTGGAAAGATCAATGGTTTCTCCAGTCATCGGATCTGTAAACTCTGACCCCTTGCCGTCTTCTCCGGATAGGGGACCCTCGTATCCGCATTTGTAATCCGGGCACTTAATCCACCCTCTATCATCTGGATAGGAAAGCGCACCACACTCAGGACAAAACATCTCTACCACCATTGTCGTATTAACGAGAACCGAACTACCCTGAACCTGCCGACTATTCAACTATTCGTCTGCCAACTCATACATTGCCGCACCGTTCAAGCCATCGTGCCGATTGGAGGGGCCATGAAAATCCTCTTCGATTGGCGCCTATCACGTGTCGTAGATGACCAAGGCAACATTGTAGATGAGATAGTTTGGGACGGGGCAACATCGCCATCTGGTGTAGCTGAAAGACTGTTGAAGATGCAACGCGGCCGAATTCTTCCGGAGGTCAAGATCCTCTCTGAGAGATTCCCAGAAGCGGAAATAGATTCCATGGCCGCTCTATCAGAACCAAACTGGCCTCGAGAAGATTCGGAAGACCTCTTCCAGAGAGCTACATTGTTGCTAGCTAAGATGGGAGTAGCCGATTCTTCCAAAGACATGGACAGGAGACTTGACATGCTAGTCTCGGCTACCTTGGAGGCTAGATCATATTGGACGACATCCGAATCTCGTTGTATCGAATGGGCCGGACTCTTCATCACAGAGGCAGACTTAGATTCACAGAGGGACGAAATTCCCATGGCTATAGCATCTTCACGAACTATCTCCGAGGCTTCGGACAAACTCGGAGTATCACCCCCAAAGCACACTCCCTCTGACTCCGAGTGGTCATCAATGGTATCACATGCTTCTTCAGTCACCTCTTCATCAAAAATTATCGAACAATTGGAGGCTTCTATTAGGGAAATTGCCACCACTCACATACCATCCTTGAGCGCACTATTGGGACCTATCTCAGCATCCAAACTAGTCTCCTTGGCAGGAGGCAGGGAGAGGCTCGCCCGAATGCCCTCCGGGTCTCTGCAGGTACTTGGTGCCCATGCTGCAATGTCCGCACACAGACGTGGAGCTCCACCTCCAAAACACGGAGCTGTACTCTTCTCTATGCCACAAGTTAGCCGTTCTCCCAGATGGGTTAGGGGGAAGATAGCCAGATATCTCGCTGGAAAGGCAAGCATTGCGGTCAGGGTAGATCACTTCGATGGAGAGACTTGGGGTGAAGCCGAGATAGATGAAATAAATAGAGAGATAGAGGCAATCAAGGCAAAGTTCCCCAAACCACCAAAGAGGAGTTGAATGATGCCAAACAAGGCAAAGACAATCGTATGGGGGGTCAAGAGGGAGGGGAGGTCCCTCTGGACTAGAAACGCAGTTAAGGGAGTCTCAGTAAGAGGGGAGAGAAGAAAAAGAGACGGCAGAATTGAGTGGAGGAGATGGGACCCGACCAGGTCCAAGGTCGCAGCAGCAATCCTCAGAACGAGGTCCGACCCGTCTTCCATACTCCCGCAACCAGGTTCTACATGCCTGTACCTCGGTGCATCAGGTGGAGGCACTGTCAGCCATATTCACGATTTCGTCTGCGGTGCCGAGAACCACCATGGTGGACAGTTGGTGGCAGTAGAGATTTCTCCTCGGATGGTCCGCGATTTAGTGAAACTCTCAGATATGAGGCCCGGACTTGTCCCCGTTCTGGGAGATGCAAGAAAGCCAGAACAGGTTGCCGCCTTCATCAGAGGGAAGGCAAATTGGATCCACCAAGATCTCAGCATTGCAGACCAAGCAGAGACATTCGTTAGAATGGCTACTTCGTTCCTCGCTCCAGGTGGAATAGGGCTACTGAGTCTGAAGGCTGCAAGTGAGAGGTCATCTGAAGGGGACGATAATTCAAGGTTCCAGAAGGCGGAACAGATTCTGAGAGATTCAGACCTAGTTTTTCAAGAAAGAATGGACTTGAAGGGTTTGGAAGAACAACATGTGGTTTTCTCTTGCACATTAGGCCTCTGAGCCTATCGCGATTGCTATTGCAACGCCGTAAAACAGTATTACCAGCAAGGATAAGCCAATGGCAATCCAGGAGACGATCTGAGCAGCCTTAGCAACACCTTGGTCTGGATGACCAGGGTACTGGGATGTAGTTGCGAGCGCTCCATTCGCTACAATCAATCCTGGAACTGCAGTGCATAAACCACACATCACCAGGCCCAGAATTCCCAAGACAAGAGCCAGAATGGCATTGGTTGCGGGCATGACCATCCCGGGACCCCCTTGCCCCTGCACGAATATCTGCTGTGGAGCCTGACTGGTAACGCTCGGACTCCCCTGTAGAATTACAGTATCAGGGGGGTCCTCAGGATCTCCGCCTGAAACCCAGTCAGGGACTTCGCTTTCTTCCATGAATTATGGGACTATGCTGGGGTGAATAACTTTGTCGCAGCCCCTGCTAAAGGTAATGGTCCACCTCGTTGACCACTATACATGCCAGAGTTGCCAGAGGTAGAGACCGTGCGTCTTGGCTTGGAGAAGCATCTCCTTGGTCGGAAGATCTCGTCAGTAGATACGAGGAGAAGCGATCTAAGATTCCCGTTCCCCACAGATTTTGCTGAATCACTCAGGGGTCGTTTGGTGCTGTCAGTTGACCGCCGAGCAAAGTACTTGCTCATTCGTCTGGATGGTGAAATTACATGGCTCTGCCATCTTGGAATGAGTGGGAGGTGGACTCTAATAGGTGATGGAATTGAGAGCAGACCGGGTAGTTTCTCCAACGGAGCTCCTGTGGGTAGTGGCGACGGCCCTCATGATTGGGTGGTCGTTCACCTAGACGACGGTAGCAAGGCAGTCTACTCGGACCATCGAAGATTTGGCTTCATGGATTGCTTCCCCACATCGGAACAAGATGGCCACAAATTCCTTTCCAGCCTCGGACCAGAACCAACTCCAAACCACCTTGTTCCAGAGGAATTGGCGGTCGGACTAAGGGGTAAGAGAACCCCAATCAAGTCAGCCTTGCTAGATCAACGAGTTATCGCTGGCCTCGGCAACATCTACGTTTGCGAGATTCTTTTCAGGGCAGGAGTATCGCCAAGGAGAAAGGCTAGCAGCATTGCTGGAGGATCAGGCGTCTCAAGAAGGGTGGAGAAGATTACTGCTGCCACCCACGATGTCATCACAGAGGCCATTGATGCGGGAGGTTCGACGCTTCAGGATTTCAGAGGTGTTGGAGGGGATGAGGCGATGGGCTATTTCATTCACAATTTCCAGGTCTATGGAAGAGAGGGAGAGAGTTGCATGAAGGAAGACTGCAATGGGGCAATCAAAAGAATTGTTCAGTCAAACAGATCCACATTTTACTGCCCAGACTGCCAACGTTGAGATTCTGACTAATCATGATTCTGTGACATCTCTATTCCCTTGACAAGCGCGAGAAGAATCTGGTTTCGCGGAGTCGGAATTCCCAACTCCTCCCCCTTGGAGATTATCGCCCCGCAAATCACATCAATCTCGGTCTTCCTTCCTGCCATCAGATCTTGTAGCATCGAGACCCTATTATCAGCAGTCGAAGTTACTACTTCCCTCAAGTAATCCTCTAGGTCCAATTCTCCCATGTCCACTCCCGATGCTCTAGCAACCGACTCCGCCTCCCTCATTGCCTCCATAGATTCAACCCAGAGCTCGGGAATTTCTAACAGAGCCCCGTTCCTGACCCCAGATATAGCACAAATCGGGTTGATCGCTACGTTAACCATCAACTTCCTCCAAATTTCCTTTTTGATATCTGATGACCAGATTGGATTCAGGCCCGCTTCATCCAATAGGGAAACAAAACCCAACTCCATGGGGCCTGGGTTTGATCCATCCATTCTGCCCATGGAAAACGACCCCCTCCCAGTCCAATGTACCACTCCTTCACTATCTCTCCATGCCGAGTGAGTCGTACACCCTCCGAGAACTCTCTCCCAACCAACTCTACTAGCGATTACTCCAGAATTTCCTAGACCGTTTTGAATGCTAACAACAAGCCCACTATCGGACACAATGTCCTCGGCTATCGAGGAAAGTGTCGGAGTCGAGTCTGACTTGCCAGCAATAATTGCCACATCACAGGAATTGCATACTGAATCATTTAGCGGGCCACCTTCACTGTCAATCAGGGTATATCGTTCCCCAGGAATCATCTCTACAGCCCCATCCGGGTTGAAGACAGTCATCCCAGTTTTGAGAATCTCAGACGTCCTCCCTCTCGATACGCAAACCAATTCTGCCCCAGTATCCGCTAAGCAAGCAGCAAAAACCCCACCTAATGCCCCAGTTCCAAGTATCGCCACCCTCACTCAACATCCCTCCACAGGGCATCTGGCCGAGAGGTGAACTGTTATCCCAGAGTCATCAGCTGTGACCCAAACAGCCCTCTCAAGATTCGAGAGACCAACTGCTTTCGCTGTAACCAATGTGCTATTTCCAGGTTCCACCCAATCTTCGATTGTGACTTCCCAGATTCCACTTTGGGGAGAATCGCCATGCCATTCAACAGACAAGTCCATCCTTGCTTCCCCTCTGTTGAATATCACGAACTCCTCTGCAGCCATCCCTCTTCCGAAAACACCCGGTTCGACGAAGACGTCTACAGAATTTCTTATTCTGAACGCCTCAAAGCCTCCTTCAGAATTGCATTTAGCAAGCCAACCCCCAGTTCCGATACCTATGGAACCCTCTCCACTTAGATTGCCCACCAGTCTAATCGCAGAGTAGTTGCCCATCTCTTCCGACCAGTTCGAGCCTGTATTGACCTGCTTCGCTGCATCAGCAGATTGACAGAAAGGAGAGCCATAGTCCGAATGGATCAGTGTTTCCCCCTCTGATATGAAGCCGTTGGGAATTTCCCAGACCCCATCGCTGACTTGGATAAATCGCTCTGAACCATTGATCGGAATCGTCCACGGACCAATGGTCTCGTTCCCCCTTTGCCAGTAAATGACGGGGCCAAATGCTCTTCCTTGGCCGTCAAAAGAATCGGAGTTCTGAATGGCACCTTCATACCCCTGAAGACAAATTTCTCCACCTTCCTGACTGAAATTGCTTCCATTTACGGACTCCCAATATGGACTCTCCACGACAAGAGTCCCTACTCCTGAATTCAACTCATTGCAAATTACCGGAGAGTCGAAGTCTCCCCTTAAGTCCCAGAAAGGCTCAGAAAAACTCTCATTGTTCGAGATTGTCAATTTAATCACGTGCTCTATTTCGAAGCCAGAAACATCGACAAAAATCTTGAGCAGGTGGGGTGAAAAACTATTCTCTGGAGGGTTAATCCAGATCGATAACTCGAGGTCTTCTTTCTGAGTGATGCCATCAAATCGACAGA
>CETW01017931.1_pt1 | contig 12137 bp, 9 predicted proteins | sample 361381 | NCBI WGS metagenome assembly CETW01 (sample SAMEA2620570, study PRJEB7988) | marine metagenome | isolation source: saline water (ENVO:00002010), including
GCGACGTTATGGGTGGCTGGGCAGATACTACTTGTTGCCTCTTCTACGGTCGCGGGTATCAACTTCATGACAACTTTCTGTACCATGCGTGCTCCAGGGATGGGGTGGATGCAGATGCCTCTATTCTCTTGGTCAATGTTGATTGCAACACTGATGCTATTCATTTCCATCCCAGCATTCGGAATTGGACTGATTCAGGTTCTGTTAGATCGGACCATAGGTACGGTGTTCTATGAGGTCGCAGCAGGAGGAGACCCCCTACTTTGGAGTCACCTGTTCTGGTACTTCGGTCACCCTGAGGTATACGTGGTGGTACTCCCTGCCTTCGGAGTAATTTCTGAGGTTCTGTCTACGAGTGCACGTAGGACGATTTTCGGTTACAAGTCGATGGTTTTCGCTCTTGCAGGAATCGGTATTCTCGGATTCATCGTATACGGACACCACATGTTTACGTCGGGTATGAGTCCTGTGTTGCGATTCGTAACCATGTTGACTACAATGTTGGTCGCTGTACCAACTGGAATCAAGGTATTCAATTGGCTTCAAACCATGCATGGTGGTAGTTTGGTTTACCGAACACACACACTGTGGGCGCTTGGTTTCTTGGTTACCTTCACACTGGGTGGCATCTCTGGAATGTATTTCCCAGCAGTTGCTATGGATTTGCACTTGCATGAGACATACTTCGTTGTCGCTCACTTCCACTATGTATTCGTGGGTGGAATCATATTTGGATTGTATTCTGGAATTTACTATTGGTTCCCCAAGGCAACAGGTCGTATGATGAACGAGAAGGTGGGGGTCATCCACTTCATTACTGGGTTCATCTCTTACAACCTCGTATTCTGGCCAATGCACCGACTCGGAATTCAGGGGATGCCGCGAAGGCAGCACACCTACTTCATCACAACCGATGAGTACTTCGCACTACCCGCTGAAGCCGCTGACTGGAATATGCTGATTACCATTGCAGCATTCATGTTCTTCGCTAGCAACTTGATTCTAGTCTACAACATGGTTAGTAGTGGACTTCGTGGTCAAAAAGCACCGAGCGACCCATGGGGTGGTTGGTCAATGGAGTGGATGGTGTCAAGCCCACCACCGACTCCTTCACACAACCCAAGCGATCTCCCTGTTCAGCAGTTTGCCGAAATACACGATGAAGGTGAACCGGGATTGTTTGGACGTATGATTGAATGGATGATGATTCCTGAAGAGAGTCATGGGGGTGAAGAAGAATGAGTTACGGACACGACGACCATGATCATGGACACCACCACCAGCATAGCCATTGGGGACCACACGATTGGGAGTTTGACTACGGACACGGCGTCATCGGTGGCGCACCTCACAATTCATGGGCGCCGATTATGATTGCATTGGGTTCAAGCTTGTTTTTACTTGGATTCACCAAAGTCTTCACTCAATCTTGGAACGATGCGAACAATGTGTGGGATTATGCAATCCACTCGTCTCAAATTGGAACACTGATTGTCGGACTTGCAGTCATGTTTGCTGGTTTCTTTGTATGGTGGAGGCAGGATTGGAGTTTTGATGGAACCTTCGAACCAAAAGCAATTGGTACACCGTTCCAATCCATTGATCTCCGAAAGGTTGCAATTTGGATGTTCCTCATGTCTGAGATGATGGTGTTCAGCAGTTTGTTCAGCACATACATCCGATATCGAACCGGATTCGATAACTGCATAGAATTGTTTGAAACAACCCATGCGGCAGGTGGAGTGATTGAACCAGGTACGGCTTGCTGGTTACCTGCGTCTTACTTCATCGCAGAGGGTGGTTATCACCAAGAGAATGCAAACGCAGTATTGCAGTTCATGCCAGATACTCTAATCCCTGGTGCAATCAACACCTTTGCTCTGATTATTTCATCGTACACCATTGTGCTTGCGCTCAAAACCGCTAAGGATACCAGTTTGAGTGATGCAGAGCGAAACAGCAAGGTCGGAAAGTATCTATTGACAACTCTTGCCTTGGCAACCCTCTTCTTGTGCTTCAAACTGATTGAATGGTTTGTTGGATTCGAGATTGGAGACCACGACCACCCTATTTTCTATGCGCCAAGTTTGATGGAAGATCATTTTACCATACATGCCTCTGAGTATACATATTGCCATCTATACGATGAGGCCGCGCATGCTTGTACACCAGGCTATGACGCGATTTTCGATATACGCATGTCTGCTTCTACTTTCTATGTGACCACGGGTACACACGGTGTGCACGTATTCGGAGGAATGGTTGCACTTGCCTACATGGTTCTCAAGGCATTCCGTGGTGGATACACGCCTCAGAATGCGGTTAGCATTGAGTACTTCGGTCTGTACTGGCACTTTGTGGACTTGGTTTGGGTATTGGTCTTCCCCGCATTCTATCTGTATTAAGGAGGTATCAAAATGGGAGAACATGGGCATCACACAATTCTAGGATTCGATCGATATGCATTCAACTTCTGGGTGCTAATGATTTTCACGGCCATCGAAGTGGTCGCCGTAGCACTCACGTTCTCAATGAAAGGAACTGTGAGTATGGATGTGGTGGTCTTCATTCTCGTATCGGTTGGTATTGTCAAAGGTGTGGGTATCTCTGCCATCTTCATGCATCTGCAGGGTGACCCTGACAGTCGCGTACTCACTGCAACCGCTCTTTTCCCGGTGTTTTTCATCGTGGTCATGATCTTGTTCATCGGTTTGACACATCCTGGTGCTGCAGACACATTGCCGGATTGGTGCCGTCCCGGCTTCTACAGTTGATAGGGGTGAAACACATAGCCGAGCAGTGTCTCGGAGTCATTACTGCGGACGTCGCTTAGCCTGGTAGAGCGCCGGATTTGAAATCCGGTGGTATTCGCCTCGGGAGTTCAAATCTCTCCGTCCGCGCCAACACTAATACGTGAGTTCGCGCACCATTGAACCATGCGCAACGTATCGATTCTATTCAGCCTACTATTGGCTTGTTCTGCTTTGTCCGGATGTATCGGTGGAGATCATGATGAATATGATTTCAATGGAATCGAATATGATCCAGCATCGACGGCTCCGGGGTTCACTTTGTTAGACCAAAACGGTGAGCAGGTTTCATTATCAGATTTTGAAGACAAAGTCGTTGTGATTGCTTTCACATACACCATCTGCCCGGATGTTTGTCTTGCCATCGAAGCCAATCTGGATTATATCGATGAACAAATGGCTGGTGAGGAAGATTTGGTTATACTGTCCATCACGATCGATCCTGCACGAGATACACCGGAACACCTGTGGGGGTGGACCAATGTCAGAGGATATGATTGGCCACACTTGACCAGTTACAATCACAGTGAACTGCAACAGGTTTGGAGCGATTACAGCCTATTGGTTGACAATGACCACATCAATTCGGACCACTCGAGTCATGGTGAGCATGGAGATCACTCGAGCCACGATGACCACTCGGATCATGACGACCATAGTGATCACAGCAACCACTCTGAGATGTCTCACCAGGTCGCCGTGTTGTATCCAGACAACACTACTGCACTGTTTGATGGAGATCATGACATGCTTCCTGAAGAGAATGCAACCGGCTGGAATTTGACTGAGTCCACGATGTCAATGAACAATATCTCACTGAATTATTCTGTCCATGAAGAATACGGGAATCAAGTTCACGGCATCAATGGCATTGATGCGCCGAGTGACTGGTCATGGTGGTGGTCATTGCACATTTGGAATGAATCCAGCGGAGCTTGGGAAGAGAGTAGCGTAGGGATTGATCAAGTCATGATTATGGAAGATACTGATCACATCGCTTGGGCGGCTTCGAATGCGAACCTGTCAATGCTTCCTACACCCACAGAGCATGCAGATGACCATGATGATGAACACGATGATCATGACATGGCAGATGATTTGTACGAAGTCGGTCATAATACTGTGACTTTCATCATCGATAAGGATGGCAAGAAACGGGTGGTTTTCACCGGTTCTAGCTGGTCCACTGCGGATTTCATGGATGACTTGAATCATCTACTGCACAATGATTCGGGTGCCGATCACAGTGACCACTCTGATCATGACCACCATTGATGCGAAAACGCACCCTACGGGTGCGAACAGTCTTCAATAGGAAGTCCTCTGACACAATTGTGCGACGACTGGCCCCACTGCTCGTTCTTCTCTTCGTGTTCACCGCTTTTTCGGGATGTATCGGCGGTTCTAACGCAAGTTGGGGAACCGATGATGGACAATATTCTGTAATTATTGGAGATGCAGATAATCCTAATTCTACTATCGATATGTCTGTCAACAACAAATTGTCTTCAAGTGTTTCTAACCACATCTCCAGTGATGAAGGTTTCAGAGAAATTATTGGTTGTGAAAATTCAACTTATTCAATATCTGGCTGGCTCACTCAGACCAAGGTTTTCGATCAACCACTAACAGCAACCACTGCCATTGCTTCGTGGATGATCTTGGAGAAACCGTACAGCGAGGCTCAGGATGTTGAGCCCGGTTCAGTATTTGTTCAAATCGTTAGCAAGGAAGATGATTGGCCTTCACCAAGCCAAGCGGAAGGTGTTCCAATGGTTGATGGAGTACTCGAGAGTGGTAAAGCCAGTGAATTCCCCCACAATGGCTGGGCCCTGCTGGCCATCATTCCTGCCAATGAAAATGTGTTTGATGCGGTCATCCAGATAGATTCGAATCAAGCAATAACACTGAATGGTTACATTCTGCAAGACGAATATTATACTGAAAATCAAATCCAAAATTGTGCTCTAGAGGCCTCGAGCAAGGGATTGACCGGACACTTTGTCGTGACATCAATGACCTATGGTGATGAGAGAGTCGTGAGTTCAAGTGAGGCGTATGTTGCGGGTGATATCCCCTTCATCGGCCGCGGCTTGTATACCACTGTACTTCTCATTTCGATTGTTGCCTCGGGTGCATTGTACATCTTTTCGCGAAACCAATTGATTCTTGGTGCTGATTCACAAGCGCAAACGATGCTCTCGGATCAGCAAATGCGAGCTGGGAAGGCTGCTCGCCATGAAGCGGCGCGGCATGAAGCAAGAATGGAGGCTGTGGCCAAAGCCAAGGTGGAGGACTTTAGCGGTAAACCCAAGAAAAAATCCGCGAGTGTTGCAAAATTCGATGTCAATGCGGCTTTGGCTGAACAAGGACCAGGCGCCAGTACATCGCACTATGTTGCGGGTAGTTCGGTTACCGTCACTGATGAGGCTGAAGCCATGGATGACATGATTTCAGACATGCAAAAAGAACTGGCATTCGAACAAGAGTTGCAACAAAAAGGTCTGCGAAATATGATCGAGGGGGTTCCCCGAAGCGGGCGAAGAACAGCAACAGCCCCATCGCGTCCAAAATCCTCTATTTCTGAGACGAAAGAGGCGCCCAAGCCAAAATCGCGCAAAACTCGCAAAACAAAATCGGATAACGAAGTCGTTGACGAAGTTGAGGACCCTCAGCGAGGTGTTGATTCAAGTGTCAATGATGATGGAGACTTCAGCGATTTCTCACTTTGATTGATTGGGAATTGAGGGCCCGCCACGAACCGTCAATTGATCTGAAACGAACTGAATGATGGCTGGCGTCATCAAGCATGGTTCACCATCGACTTGAATCCACATTGGGGGGTCGTGAGGTTCGTTGATGGGCTGGTCATTTTCGTCGACATTTCGTAGTTCCAGACGGTGACCGTCCTGTTGGCTGACCATTCCCCATTTCCCGATATGTGAACCCTTTTTCATCGGCCCTATGAATCTCAACATCCGGCTTTTCGAGAGACCATTGGCGAGAACAATCGACATTGAATCATTGGTCACACACATTCCTGGCGCAACTCTGTAACCACCAGCAAACGTTTCGGTCATCGACAGTAAAGTCAAACCACTCATGTCAATTCTGCCAATAACTCGATCCTCAACTTTGAGCCAACCATCCTGCTTTTTCCAACCTAGGATACTCTTGACACCCAAGTAGGTGTATTTTGCGATGCCCCGGAAATATTTCCCTTGGCCCATGGTTTTGCGGCGAGAAACATCACTGGTTGTACCTCCATCCGATTCTAGGAATGCCCAGCGACGAATCATGCAATCCTCATCGGCTTCACCGTCCCATTCCGTACTGACCGGGGAAGGGTAATGTGGCAATCCTGGTGCGGGTGCAGCATCAATACGCATTGCACCAACCTTGCGGTCAATTCCGGATTTGAGGAGGTTCACTGCCGCTTTCGTATTGCGAAGTGGAATCCCATGCGCGCGCGCGTAGTCGTTTCCACTACCCATAGGAATAATCCCCAGCTTCATTGAAGAGCCTCGCAAACCGCTGGCGACCTCATTCATGGTTCCATCGCCACCTACGGCGACAACCAAATCCAAATCATCCCGATTCCGAAGACTGTAAGCAATCTCTGATGCGTGACCGGTACGTTCTGTCCAAATCACTTCGCTGTCCAAACCCAGTTCCTCGATTTGAGCAGCGACTTTTGGCCAGCGCTTTTTCACAGTTCCATCACGGCCAGCGGGATTGACGATACATACAATGCGAACCATAATTGACGCAGAGAGGCTTTCAATCAAGAGGTTTTTCCGACAACAATTCCGAAAACAAACAACCGTAAATAACGGGTATCCACGCGTGTTCCGGAAACTATGGCCGAGGCTTGGTCCGACTTCGATGTTGCTTGCATGCGACGAGCGTTGGAATTGGCTGAGCGAGGGCGAGGGCAAGTTTCCCCAAATCCCCCCGTGGGCTGTGTACTCGCCAATGATGGTGTCATTCTCTCTGAAGGTTGGCACGATCACCTTGGAGACTTGCACGCTGAGCAAGCGGCCATCGCTGATGCAGAAGCAAAGAGTGTTGCAACGGAAGGTTGTGTTGCTTATGTGACTCTGGAGCCTTGCAATCACTTTGGACGAACACCACCTTGTACCCAAGCATTGCTTTGGGCGGGTGTCGAGGAAGTTGTGGTCGCTGCTAGAGACCCAAACCCAACCGTTCGAGGGAAGGGCATTCAAGTTCTATTGGACGCAGGAATCCAAGTTCGAGAGGGATTGCTTGAATCTGAAGCACAACGCCAAATGCAACCATTCATGCATTGGTGTGAGTGTAAACAACCGTTGGTCACTCTGAAGGCTGCAATGGATGTCAATGGTGTCGTTGATGGAGAAAATCCAGGTCGGTTTACATCGGAAGAAAGTCTGGATGCTGCACACCGTTTGAGGCGACATTGTGATGCAATTTTGGTGGGTGTGAACACCATCATTCGGGACAACCCTTCTCTGAACATTCGCAGGATCCCCCTAGAAAAGAGTGGGCAGCCACTCCGAGTAGTACTGGACCGAACCCTACGAATTCCAAATGAGGCAACCGTACTCAATGATGGAGGGGAGACCATTGTTGTACATACTCAACAAAGTGATCGTGGAGTGATATTACCTTCCGGAACGGGAGGTGTGGATTTGTCTGCATTACTAGAACACTTGGGAGACATAGGTATTCAGGAATTGCTGGTTGAAGGTGGACCTGTCGTTTGGGCTCAATTCATTGAAGAAGAATTGGTTGATCGGGCCATCATCATTCAATCACCAAATGAATTGGGAGAAGGGCCTCGGAGTGGAATCAGTGATTCAAAATTGAGTGAGGCGGGCCTGTCATTGGTAGAACAAACCCAATGGGGAGAGGATTCGGTCCAATTTTGGAGTCGGCCTGAGTTGAGTTGGCCCGCAGATTTGTGGCCGTAATCATCCACTTATCGGCTCAAATGTCTTCCGCTGAATTGAAGAAGTACGAACTCTCCGAGTCAAATGGGCGGTTAGGGTAGTCTGGATATCCTGATGGGCTTCGGACCCGTCGACGCGGGTTCGAATCCTGCACCGCTCACTTCTTCTCTGCATGAATCAAAAGTCGAGCTAAACTACCATGCACTCGAATAGGGACTGTCGAACGGATGTCCCAACCTGAATCGAAAAATGCCTTCTCAATTCTTCTCCATCCGTATCCAAATGAGAATCCGTATTCCACCGGCTTGTTGATAGTACGTGGATCCCAAGGAATCAATGTTACCAGATTGGCTTGCTCTGCAGCCACTGTAGAACAAGCCAACAGAGTCCCTTCAAACAACTCAAGATCTTCATCTGAGGATTTCCAAGAATTTCTTCCATAGGGGGGATCAAATGCGAATCCATCGAATATTTGATCCCAACAATCTCCTAATTCCAATGAAGAACCATTGCGGATTTCGAAACTTCCTGAGCCACCAATTTCCTGAGCCCATGCGGCATTTTCTCGCGCACCGGTGACCATAGGCCACGCTAAATCGCTACCATAGCAATCAATGTCACATAGAATCCCTTCAATGAGTAGACCCCCTGTCCCACAAAATGGATCCAGGAGCTTTCCCTGTTCGGGAATAGCAAGATTGACCATTGCGCGTGCGAGTCTAGGATCCAAACTGACAGGTTTGAAGAATGGTCGATTGGGTGCCCTTCGCTTGACCCATTCATCACCCCTACACTTGGTTACTCCCCAGGCAATGATGGGTTCTGCCGCGAATTGATCTGGATGGGCGGGTGGGTTTTGGCGGGGTGCGAGTAAGTGAATTCGTAATTGGATATCGGGGTTGGTTAGGTCAATCTTGTAACCGGCTTCGACCAATAATGCCCCCACCTCACCTGAGATATTGCGACCAGACCAGCCATCCACTTTGTTGCCGGTTCGGGTGGAGGCAACTGCAACAGAGCCTTCCAAATTGAGCAACAAAAATTGCTCTGCAATTTCAGTAACTGCATTTTCGAGGGAGACTGAGCCTCCAGGACTCAACACTTCAACGAAAATACTCGAACGGTCGATTAATTTCTGAGCCTGTTCTTCTGTACACTCCAATGCATGAGCATGTAGGAATTTGCAAGAACCGATTAACTGCGCCGCTTCTGTTCGGAATATCTCGGGGTGCCATCCTGAACCAATGACCACTGAATTTGTCATTTTGCGAACCCCCCCCACGCGTGTGCGCCTGTGTTGCTACGCAACACACACCTCGCCTTAATCCTATAACGGTCGCACCTCTCCCCCGCTCCATGCGCACCTACAGAGCCGCTACTCTAGCCCTGTTTGGTGTGCTGCTATTCGCCAGTCTGTTTGTGAGTATTCCCACTGCTGCACAAGAACCCGGTGTAGGTATCATGCAGTCTGATGATGCGAAGAATCTGACTCATGAACAGAATCGAATGTACATGTATGGAAACAGCGATACTGGGGCACCGGATACATGGTCAATGTGGACCCATTCTGCTAACAATGATGTCAATTCCGATGATAGTGTTGGAGAAGGAAACATCCCTGGTGCTGCCAACCAAGGTGGTGGACCACGAACATTTACTTTTGAAGGAACAAATCCCGTTTCAGAAGCTATGCCAATTGATAACTCAATTGCAATCACTGGAAAAGTGAAACTATTGATCTATTGCGATGTTTTAGAACAAAATTCCTGTACAAAGCAAACAGATATTGTACTGCGATTAGGCAACCGTGATTTGGCTGTACAAACTATTGCAGAACCTGCGGAGGATAATTTCTATGAATTTGAATTCTTTGTGAATGTTGAAGAAATACCCGCTGGAGAAACATTTGGGCTACGTGTTTCTTTCCAAAAGCCACAAAGTACTGATGGTGGTTATACCCTCTATCTCGGGAATCAAAACTCATTCATGGACATCCCTGTCGTAGAGCCATATCGGCCTACTGTACCCGGCCTTGATGGTTTAGAGTATGTTTCTCCGTATGAAGAAGCTTCAGGGTATACACTGGCGGATTCAAACTCAACCTCACTACTTGGTCTCATCTTTTGGGGACTCTTAGGAATAGGTGTCTTCGTTGCGGGGTTCACTTTTATTCCACCCATCCCTATGAGAGAACTTGCGATTCTGTTTACCGGACTCGGATTACTGGTCTCGATGCTTGTGGCTCCAATCATTGCTGGGCCGGTGGAATTAGCGAAGGTGAATCCCGACGATCCCGATATCTGGACGATTGATGAATTGGCTCAATTGGATGAGCGAGCTGGTTCGTTCATTGGGGATAATTTCGTGGAGAATTATGAGTTCAAATTGTATGTTGAATACGATGAGGTCTACACGGCTAAAGACCGGGGTACGACCATCTCAGCATTTAGTTACGATGAATTTGCTGAGATTTTTGAAGACCCTGAAGTGCCACAGCGTGGTAAAGAATACGTTCAGTTGTACTTCTCAATGTTCCATATGGATTTGCGACCGGGTCAAGCGGTTCTTGCCAATTTGATGATTGTGAATTCAACCGACTCTACAGGTCAAACCACATTGGTCCCCCTCCATGCCTGCATGGATTGTACCAACCCCGATACGGGTGCACCTTGGCAAGTGAAGGACGTTACCGTTACCGTCAATGGTGAGGATTCAAAGCGATTCGCCATTCAACCTGAATTGATTGAAATCATTGGAATTGATTCTTCTTGGGGCGGTTATGCGCATGGCATGACTGCATTGGGTCTACTGTTGGGCGGCGTCGGATTCTGGATGTCATATAGACAAAATCGTGAATACTTCGAAGAGGATGAAGAAGAGTACGATGAGGATGATGATTTTGAAGATGCTCTTGATGATTTAGAGGATTTCTGAGGCGGCTCACATGGGCTGTAATCTCAAGGATCTGGCCAGTCCTGAATCCATCGAATTGAGTGATCTTGCAGGTCAAAGGGTTGCGGTTGACACCTTCTTGGTCGCCTATCAATTCATCACCAGTCTGCGTGCACGTGGAGAGGGTAAAGATGGACTCTACATGCGGAATGCTGCAGGCAAACCAACTTCCCACCTGTTTGGATTCCTTGAGCGAGCTTCAACGATGATTGCAGCAGAGATCGATCCTGTTTTCGTCTTTGATGGACGTCCGCATGAACTCAAGGATCACACACTCTCAGAACGTAAAGAGCGTCGTGTGGCTGCGGAGGAGAAGTACGCCATCGCACTAGAGGCTGAAGATTGGAAAGCGGTCGACAAGTTGGGTGCCCAAATTGTATCTTACACTCCTGAAATGGTTGCTGAAACCAAGCGCTTGTTTGATCTGATGGGTGTGGCTTGGATTGAAGCACCGATGGAAGCAGAAGGGGCAGCGAGTGTGTGGTGCCGTCAAGGTTTGGTTAGTGGAGTGGCCAGCCAAGATTGGGATGTCTTGCTCTATGGTAGTCCTGTGATGATTCGTAATCTTACCAGCCATGGGACGAAAAAGTTCGGACGGACGGTCAGTGCTGAGCGAATTGTATTGGATGACCTGCTTGCTGAACATGAAATTACCCGGGATCAATTGGTGGATCTCGGCATCATGGTGGGGACCGATTTCCATCCTGGAATTCGAGGAATTGGGCCGAAGACCGGTCTCAAACTCATCAAGGAATACGGCAGCATTGAAGCGATTTGTGAGGCCAAAGAAAAACCTCTACCTGAGCGCCTTGAAGAAATTCGAAGTATTTTCCATGAGCACCCTGTTGGGGAACATACACTCCCAGCATCTAGAATGGCCGATGAGAAAGGGTTGCGTGCCTATCTGATTGACGAGATGGACTTCAGTGAACGACGTGTCGAACGTGCGCTCGAGAAACTCAAATCGGCTGGGCGATGTCGAACACAAGGCCAATCCACGCTCTTTGACTTCTGAACCATCGGTGCAATCATAGCCAGTTGGTCGTCAAACAAGACTGATGGGCGACAAGGAAAGCCAACCTCAGGATGGATTACTCTACTCCCATCCTCGGTTTTGGCAAGGATTGCTGATTCTCGCCATCTTCCTCAATGTTTACGTGATTCTCAACAGTGATTTGGGATTGGATGCCCATGTCGAAGGTGCCTATGTTGAAACGGAAGAGGGTTGGGTTTTGGACTGGGGAGACACTCGAACCGAGGACCCACTGGCATCCAATCCCGAGGATGCAAAAATCGTCGCTGAACACAATGTGAAGTCTGAGATGATTGTGCCTTTTGCAGTATTGGGAATGATTCTCGCAATTCTTGTCGTAACAAAATCGGGATTGGATCGAGATACAACCATGGTGTTGATGTTGAATCCGGCGCTCATTTTTTCCATTGG
>CETW01023366.1_pt1 | contig 12116 bp, 9 predicted proteins | sample 361381 | NCBI WGS metagenome assembly CETW01 (sample SAMEA2620570, study PRJEB7988) | marine metagenome | isolation source: saline water (ENVO:00002010), including
GTTTGATCCAGTGAGTATTTCTATGGAACTGAAAGAAAATGGTTATGAAAGGGAAGATTTTGTTGAGATACCAGGTCAATTTGCAGTTCGTGGCTCAGTGATGGACATATACCTGACAAGTTATTCTTCCCCAGTAAGAGTTGAATATTTCGATCAAAAAATAGAGACGTTAAGAACATTTAATCCTGAATCACAAATAACCCACGAAAAGGTTAACCTTATTAATTTTTTACCTTCTTATGAATACCCTTTAAATCAAAAATCTTCTGATATTTTTAAAATGGAGTGGAGAAGGAATTTTGATACATTTGAAGAAGACTCGGAAATTTTCTCAAAGACTATGAAGCTCAAACATGCTGAAGGATCTGAAATTTATTACCCATTATTTTTTGGTAAAAAAACTAGTTTTCTTCCCTATTTAAAAGGTGTTGAAGGAATATTCATTCAAGATGGAATTGAAGAAAAAGCGAATGAATTTTCTAAATTGGTCGATACAAGGTATGAAGAATATCGCTATGATCAACGACGACCTTTACTAAGACCAGATCAGCTTTACTTAAATTTTGCTGAGATAAAAAGTTTTTTAGCTGATGCTACAGAATTTTCTACTGATGTTTCAGAGACGATAGATGATATTGATCTTAAGGAAGACTTGAAGAGGAATGAAAGAGCAGATCTCTCGACTAAAAAATTACCCGATGAAGATGATCTGGTTGTCCATTTAAGTCACGGCATAGGGAGATTTAAAGGACTGAGGCAATTAGATACATTTGTTGGCTTAAGTGATTGTCTAGAAATTGAATATCTTGATGATAGTAAAGTTTTTGTTCCAATAGAAAATATGGATCTTGTGTCTAAGTATTATGGGCCAGAAGATAAAGCAATTGATTCTCTCAACTCCAAACGATGGAAAAAGAAAAAAGAAAAAGCACTAAAACAAACTTTTGATACAGCAGCTGAATTACTTGAAGTTCAAGCAAAAAGGAATCTTAAGACAGGATATTCATATGAAATAGATGAGGAAGATTATCAGAATTTTATAAAACAATTCCCTTACCAAGAAACATTTGATCAAAAACGTACCATCGATGAGGTTCTCAATGATATGCGCTCAAATAAAGCTATGGATAGACTCGTCTGTGGTGAGGTAGGATTTGGAAAAACTGAGGTTGCTCTCAGAGCTGCTTTCGTAGCGGCACTCAATAATAAACAAACATGCGTTTTGGTTCCGACAACACTGTTAACTTCTCAACATCTGGAAAGTTTCTTGCAAAGATTCAAAGATACAGGAATTAACGTTGCGTCAATCTCTAGAAATATTGCCGCCAAACAAAAGGAAGTAATTTTAGATAAGTTGAAATCTGGAGAAATTGACATCGTTATCGGGACTCATGCATTGATTCAAGGCTCAGTAGAATTTAATGATTTAGGCTTGTTGATCATCGATGAGGAACATAGGTTTGGTGTTCGTCAAAAAGAAAAAATAAAAACACTTAAAGAGGAAGTTGAAGTTCTAAGTCTTTCTGCAACTCCTATACCTAGATCCTTAAATTTCGCTTTAAGCGAACTTAAAGACCTTTCTATTATTGCAACTGCCCCAGATGATCGTTTACCAATCAAAACCTTTACGTATTCATATAACGAAAATTTGATTCATGAGGCTATTCAGAGAGAAACCCTTAGAGGAGGTCAAGTTTATTATTTGTGTAATGATCTCAATTTGATTGAAGATAGGAAATTAAGATTACAAGAAAAATTCCTAAACTTGAGAATCGAAGTTGTACACGGTCAACTTAAACCCTCAATTATCGATGAAAAAATGATTGATTTTAATTCTGGTAAAACAGACATTCTCGTTTGTTCAACCATTATTGAAAGCGGCATAGATGTCTCCAATGCAAACACATTGATTGTAGAAGATTCAGATAAATTTGGTCTTTCACAATTGCATCAACTTAGAGGAAGAGTTGGCAGAGCCAATAAACAAGCATATGCCTATTTTTTAAGATCAAAAAATATAATTAATAAAAAAAATGCTGATAAAAGATTTGAAGCTCTCATGAGTACCGATTCTTTATCATCTGGCTTTCTTCTAGCTTTGAAGGATTTAGAGATAAGAGGTGCTGGTGAAATTTTAGGTTCAAATCAGAGTGGAGTTTTCGAATCAATAGGTTTGGAGTTGTACACGAGGATGATAAAAAAAGCTTCAAATTTCATTAGAGATGGAGAATTAAATTTTCAATCTCTTGATTTAAATTCTGAGATTAATCTAAATAAAAATAGTTTCATACCTGAAGTTTATCTACCCGATGTAAATGTTCGATTACTTATGTATAACAAAATAGCACTAGCAAAGACAGCTGCTGATCTCAAAAATATACAGGTGGAAATGATAAATAGATTTGGTTTACTGCCTAATGAGCTGAAGAATTTCTTTTTACAAGCTGAGCTGAAACTCGTAGCTGAAAAAAATTCAGTCAGAAAAATCGACATAAAAGAAAAAAAAGTTAATATTATTTTTCACAATCAGGAATTAAATACTTCCTTTTATAATGACGAAAGTCTTGATGAGAAAGTAACAATGACAACAAATGTAATTGAGGCGATTGCCAAAAATGCTACTTAGCTTTCTCATTAGCCTTGTTTTTAAGGTCCTAGTATTTTCACTAACTCCTGCCGAATTTGCAAAAGAGTTCACCTCAAAAGCTGAAGGTGCTGAGTTGCTGAAAATTGATTTGTTAATAATTCAAAATCTTTCAATTGATGAAATAGATCTTCAAGAAAAATTTAAAGATCTAGAAGAATATGTTTTCTCGAAACATCTATTTGAATTAAGCGAAGAAACTACGAAATTAGTGCCATCGCCAAAGTCTATAGTGAGAGAAGAATTTTTTACACCAAATTTAAAAATTCTTTCTTTGACTTCAGAAAATGAAGAAAAACAAAAAGAATATCAGCAAAAAAAGGTCTTACCTTATCTTTATGAAAGAATTCCCTTTCAACAAGAGATTCTGGATATGAAGGATAATCTTGACAGAAGCAGAGATTTTAGGGTTCTTTACTATAATTCTTGGTACCAACCATCCGAAAGAAAAGATACAACTATACCTGTTTATTTAGAGGCAGAAAAAAAAGGGAAAAAAGTTTATGGTGAGCTTAAGGTTTACAAAGAAAGATTTTTGCATCTGAATTCAAATATAAGGTTAGCTGAAAAGACAGAAGTACTTGTTAATGAAAAAGTAAAACCTAATCTATCAAATTTCCAAACTCTATTAAATCTAAGCACAAGTGAAGAAGATAAAATAATTGATGAGAATAGTTACTGGGTAGATACTATTTTCAATACTGTTAAAGTAAATCTCGGAAATTTAAGTAATTTTATAATTCCTAATCGATTTATCGAACCTGTAATTGTTGAGGTTAAAGATGAATATGAATATAAAGATTTATATGAAATTAAAAAGGAAACAAAACTAAATCAAGATTTTTTTAACTTTATTGACCATCCATATTTTTCAATTCTGATAAGAGTTCAAGAATATTAATTTAGTTCACTTTTCTTCAGTAAACACATTTCTAGTTTTTCAAGTATTTCCTTTTTTTCACCGTTAGCATCAAGAAGCATTGAACGCGTTTTATCAATCATTTTCTCTAACGAAGGCCAAGGGCCCTTATCATATAGTCTTTGATTCAAAAAATTTTGGTATTTTTCAAAAGTCTCATTTGAAGCAAATTCGGGAGAATGAGAACAAATGAGCCTTTCAGCAAGTTCCTTATATCTTGTATCTTCAAAACCATCTAAAACTTTTGAACGTTCTTCCCATGGAAGAGAGTGAAATCTCTCCATCCACAAATCGTCAGCTTCAGAAGGGAATCCAGAATATACTGTCTGTTCTAGATACTTAGGTGCTGGATAGTTAACTTGATTTGAAGCTAATAATTCACTCACTCGAGTCTGTAATTTTACATTCTCCCTTATTTTCCTTGCACGCTCTTCAAGCTGTTCTATAGGTATATCTAGATAATTTTCTATATTTGGTATGGCAGTTGAAGCCATGGCTGGAAGACTCTTATTGATTCTTACTTTTCTTATTGCCGATCCACTATTGCTTATTTGTTCCAATAATTCTACATCAGTTAAATCGTCTAATAGGTCAGGGTCAAAGTAAAGATCGGCGACAGCAACTTCATTATTCATCTTTGGATTTTGTCCGCAATAAGTGACTGGATATGTAAAAGTTTTGTTTCTTACAACTTCACCAATCATTGCAAACGGATCAGTTTGGAGAATTTCTAGATTACCATTTTTTGTAGCGCCCTTAATAGAAGCTTGCCAGACTTGCTGTGCATTTGTTTGGATTAATTTGGCAAGTTCAAGCATTTGCACACAATCTGCTAATGCATCATGAGCATTTTCTATCTCAATAAAGTTTGCTTCAGACCAATCGGTAAGTTTCATACTGATACCATTATCTTCTTTGTGCGGGAGATTAATTGAATCAGGAAAAAAATTTGCAACCAGCTGGAGTGTGCTAAGCATATCTAGTCTTGAAGCACCCAGAGTATTAGTTATGTACAAAGGGAGAAGATTCCAAAAGAATTGCCTACGAAATAACTCTTCGTCAAATCTATGACCGTTATAAGTTATGTATACAGCATTTCTCTGTTTAGACCATTCTAACCATGTTGAACGAAGCAATTTCATCATCTCATAATGCGACATAGAATCATCAGAGAGAGATTCAATTTTCTTATGCACTAGGTAAGCATCTGGAGAGGGTATTATCCAAGGAAGTAATTTGCACCCAATGTCTTGAGAATTTTCCTGATTTAGTGATTCGTCTGTGAGGATGGACCCAATTTGTATTATTTGAGAAAAATTAATATCTAGACCGGTTGTCTCTGTATCAGTGAAAATATAGCATTGATCAGCATTTAATTGAGACATAAGTTACTTGTAGTAAGCATTCTCCCTGAAACTATGATCGGTCACATCTTGAACTCTTTTTAATCCTTCAACTTGCTCCAAAAGTGTTTTTTCAACTCCATCTTTCAGAGTAAGATCAACCATTCCGCAACCCTGACACCCTCCTCCAAATTGCAAAATGGCAGTTTCACCGTCTAAAACTTCTACTAATGAGACTTCTCCTCCATGAGAGGCTAGACCTGGATTAATTTCAGAATATAAAACATAATTTATTTTTTCTTCTATAGAAGCATCATCCCCAATTTGAGGTAACTTAGCATTAGGAGCCTTAATCGTTAATGTTCCACCAAATTTATCTGGAGAATAATCCACCACAGCATCTATTAAGAATTCTAAAGATTTCTCTTCTAAAAAAAGTGAGAACTTAAATTCGTTAATTTGACGAAATGAAGAAAAATCTTCATCTTTTTTTGCATAAGCAATGCATGTTTCAGCCCTAGGAGTACCTGGCTCAGACACAAATATTTTTATTCCATTAGTATCATCATCCTGCGAAGATAATAAATCATTTAAATAATCTTCAGCTGAAGGTGTTATTGTCATTTCTTCCATAAGTCTATTCTACCAAATTCATGACTTTTAAGTGATATGTTAGAGTTTTTTCCAATTAAACTTATAAAGTTGCCTTCAAAACTTAAAAGGCATTTGTCTACGACCAATTGAAAGGTTAAAAAAATATTTAATAAATTTTAATTTGTAGGCTATAAAATTAATCTTGATGAAATTGGGTTCTGCGAAATATGACTTTCTATACCATGAGAAGAAGAGATTATTTCGAAAGGAATTTAAACAAGTATCTGATATAGAATTCTTTCATTCACTCCCAGAGGGATTTCGACATAGGGCTGAATTTTCAATAAACGGCAGTTTCGGTAGTAAACAATATGTCATGACCATCGATGGAAAGAGAATAAAAATAGATTCTTTCCCAATTGCAAGTACAAAGATTCAAGAATTAATGCACCAGCTTTTGGAGCAAATTAATGCCTCTAAGACTCTTTCAGAAAAACTTTTTCAAGTTGAATTTCAAACCTCACGCAATCAAGATTCTATGATAAGTCTGATTTACCACAGAAAATTAGATGAAAGTTGGGAAAATGCAGCTCGTAGTCTCAACAAAAAATTACGAGTAACGATAATAGGTCGTAGTAGAAAACAAAAAATATCTTACGGTAATGACTATGTTATTGAAACCTACAAAGCGTTTAAATCTGAATACACATTGAGACTTTATGAGCAATGTTTTAGTCAAACAAATCCGGAAATTTGTGAAAAAATGTTGAGTTGGGTTGAGAGAAATCTCTTATTTTCAGATGATGATGTTGTAGAACTGCATTGTGGATTAGGTACTTTTACAATGCTTTTAAGTAAAAAATTTAGAAAAGTACTTGCAACAGAGAATAGCAGACCAAGCTTTGCAGGCTTAAAAGAAAATTTAAGATTAAATAAAAGTTTCAATGTTGTTGCTGCAAGATTGTCTGGTCACGAAACTTTACAAGCCATAAGTAATGAAAGAAGTTTTAATAGGCTAGGTGGGATTGATATTAGTGAATTTAAATTTAATACAATTTTTCTTGACCCCCCACGAGAAGGTTTGGATGAAAATACATTAAGCTATATAAGTAGATTTAACAAAGTGATTTATTTATCTTGTGGATTCGAGTCTTTCAAAAGAGATCTTCAGATAATGAGTAAAACTCATTTCGTAAGGAAATTAGCTATGTTTGACCAATTTCCTTACACAGAACATATTGAGTCCGGTGCGATTCTTCAGAAAAAATAATTGTAAATTATTACAACTTTGTTTCTAATTCTGGTAAAGCCTCAAAAAGATCTGCAACAAGGCCGTAATCAGCTACCTGAAAAATAGGAGCTTCTTCATCCTTATTAATTGCAACTATCACTTTGCTATCTTTCATGCCTGCAAGATGTTGGATAGCGCCAGAAATTCCTACGGCTATGTACAGGTCTGGAGCTACAATTTTACCTGTTTGTCCAACTTGCATGTCATTAGGGACAAAACCAGAATCAACTGCTGCCCTTGATGCACCTATTGCAGCACCAAGTTTATCGGCTATTCCGTTTAAAAGACTGAAATTGTCTCCATTCTGCATTCCCCTACCTCCTGAAATAACAACATCTGCAGCAGTTAATTCAGGTCTATCCGATTCAGCAATTTCCTCTTTGACAAATAAAGAAACCCCTGCATCTGTATTATTCTCAACATTAGAAATTTCGGCACTTCCTCCAGAGGATGAGCATGCATCAAAACCAGTGGTTCTAACTGTAATAACTTTTACTGGATCTGTACTTTGAACAGTTGCAATGCAATTTCCAGCATAAATTGGTCTCTCAAAAGTATCCTCTGAAATTACAGAACTGATGTCGGATATTTGGGAAACATCTAATTTAGCAGCAACCCTTGGCATGAAATTTTTACCGTTAGTTGTAGCTGGCGCTAGAATATGTGAATATCCTTCCGATAGTTCAACAACCAAGTTACCTAAGTTTTCAGCTAATGAATTTTTGTAAGTTTCTTGATCAGCAACTAATACCTTACTGATACCAGGCACTTGAGATGCTGCCTCTGCTACGTTACCACAGTTACTTCCAGCTACTAAAATATCAATATCACCACCAATAGCGTTTGCGGCAGCTACCGTGTTTAAGGTAGCCCCTTTTAGTTCTTGATTATCGTGTTCTGCTACTACTAAAGTACTCATGAAATCACCTTTGCTTCATTTTTTAATTTATCTACTAATTGGTCAATGCTCTCTACCACTATACCGGCCGCCCTCTCAGGAGGCGGACTTACTTTAAGTGTATTTTGTCTAGGAGACAAATCTACACCTAATTCTTCTGCTGAAATAGTTTCTAGTGGCTTTTTCTTTGCTTTCATAATGTTTGGAAGTGATGCGTACCTAGGTTCGTTCAGCCTTAGATCAGTGGTTACTATTGCCGGCATAGTAAGAGAAAGTGTTTGAAGTCCACCATCAATTTCTCTAGTAACTTGGATGGAACCATCTCCAATCTCTACTTCAGATGCAAAAGTACCTTGCGGGAGTTCCAGTAACGCCGCCAGCATTTGTCCAGTCTGATTTGAATCACCATCTATCGCTTGTTTTCCTAAAATTATCAAATCAGGATTTTCCTTTCCTACAACTTCTTTCAAGGCTTTAGCAACACCAAGCGGTTCAATAACTTCACTCGTTTCTACTAATATTGCTCTGTCTGCACCTAATGCCAAACAAGTTCGTAGCTGTTCTTGAGAGCTAGAGTCACCCACAGATACAGCGATTATCTCCTCAGCTTTTCCCGCCTCCTTAATTCTTACTGCTTCCTCAATTGCAATCTCGCAAAATGGATTAATTGCCATTTTTGCATTACTTAGGTCAGGACCACTTTCATCAGATTTTGCCCTTACTTTGACGTTGTAATCAACAACTCTCTTAACAGGTACTAGAATCTTCATACTATTTTCCTTCTATGGTAAAATTCAAATGCGTATTCTATAACTGCTGCCCCACTCAATACAAATAATATAAGTATGGAAAATATCGAAAGAGAATCAATGGAGTATGATGTAGTGGTTGTTGGTGCCGGACCAGCAGGACTATCTACCGCAATTAAACTTAAAACACTAGCAAATGAGGCTTCAAAAGAGATCTCTATTTGTGTTGTGGAAAAAGGATCTGAGATAGGTGCTCATATCCTCTCAGGAAATGTCTTTGATCCCAAAGCATTAAATGAGCTCATCCCTGACTGGAAAGAATTAGGTGCACCTTTAAATACTCCTGTAAAAAAAGATTCAGTTAGATACTTGATAAACGAAAAGACAAATTTTTCTATACCTACTCTTTTAGCTACAACTTTTAAGAATCACGGAAATTATATTATGAGTCTAGGAAATTTTTGTAGATGGTTGGGAGAATATGCTGAAGGACTAGAAATTGATATCTTTCCTGGGTTCACCGCATCAGAGCTAATTATTGAAAACGAAAAAGTTGTAGGAGTGGCTACTGGCGATATGGGCTTAGACTCAAACGGTGACAAAAAGCCTTCGTTCGAGCCTGGAATAAATTTGTTGGCAAAATATACAATACTGTCTGAAGGTTGTAGAGGCCATTTAGGAAAGCAAGCGATAAGTAGATTTAACCTAGATGCAGAAAGCGATCCTCAACATTACGGCATTGGTTTTAAAGAAGTATGGGATATTGATCCGGAGCTTCACGAAGAAGGTCTTGTAGTTCATACGATGGGGTGGCCAGCTGCAAAAAATGTTCTATCGGGCTCTTACTTATATCACGGTGAAAATAATCAAGTTTTTTTAGGGTATATAGTTCCTTTGGATTATGACAACCCATATATTAGCCCTTTTGATGAATTCCAACAGTGGAAACATCAATCTTCCATTCAAAAATATTTAAAGGGTGGGACTAGAACTGCATATGGTGCGAGGGCACTAATAAAAGGTGGACATCAATCCATGCCAAAGATGCATTTTCCGGGAGGTATGCTAGTTGGTGATGATGCTGGCACAATGAATTTTCCAAGAATCAAAGGAACTCATACTGCCATGAAATCAGGAATGATTGCTGCTGAAAGTCTTTTTGAAGAATTTTATAAAGATGAACCCAAAGTTGATTTAGAAAATTTTACTTCTAAATTGAAATCATCTTGGCTTGAAGATGAGCTATTTAAAGCAAGAAACTTTTTACCCTTCATACATAAATTTGGAACTTTGCTAGGTGTCGCTTTAGCTGGTGCAGACCAGTTGATATTTAGAGGTAAGCTGCCCTTCACCCTTCATCATGAAACACCGGATCATGAATGTCTAAAAGAAGCATCGGAAATGCCAAAGATAAATTATCCAAAACCTGATGGAGCTATAAGCTTCGACAAACTCTCCTCAGTATTTCTCTCAAATACTAACCATGAAGAAGATCAACCATGTCATTTAGTACTAAATGATCCTTCGATTCCATTGTCAATCAACTTACCAAAATATGATGAACCTGCCCAGAGATACTGTCCGGCCGGTGTATATGAAATAGTTGAGAAAGATGGAGAGAAAAAGTTTCAAATAAATGCTCAAAACTGTGTTCATTGCAAAACATGTGACATAAAAGATCCATCACAAAACATAAATTGGGTAACTCCAGAAGGCTCAGGTGGGCCTAATTATCCAAATATGTAATAAAAACATAGGCTTAAAGATAAAAAAAAATTTTTAAATATTTTCATTTTTTTTTAAAAAAAAGCTTGCAAAAAAAAATTTATTCTATAATATATCTTCTTACCTAACAGACCGACCCGGAAACAACTCGAGACGAAGAAGGGAGAGAAAGATAGGTTAGAGAACGGAAGGTGAAAGCTCTAGAGGGAAGCTAGCAAAAAGAACTCTAGACCACCAAGGCAGGAGAGAGAAACCGGCCAAGGAGCTAAACAGATTCTCAGTTTAGACACTTTCGAACTCGAACTAAGACAGAGCGAAAGCTCTGTTTTTTTTTGCCCCTAACTAAGTGAATAAAAGCAGCCTGAACTATAAATTCCAAATTCATCTCCTTTTTTATCGCTTATGTTAATTAACTGATAATAAACGTTTCTTGATAGAACACCTTCTAAATTTTTCCTTACAAGGACTGAAGGTATTGGTTCGTTTGTATCTTCATTAAAAGTGACTTTAATGGGATGTTTCTCATTTACCTCAAATATTTCATCCGTATTTGTTTTGAAAGTAATGACTTGCTGATCCTGCTCTAGCAATTCAAAATCCACAATCACAAATGGTTTTAATTCTACCTCTATTTTAATTTTTTCTACTGGAGTGACTAAGTAATATCCATCTTGATCTAATCTTAGAACCCTACTAAATAACTTAATCATCCTCTCTCGACCGATTACTGAATCCATAAAATACCATTTCCCCGCCCTATCTATTTTCATATGAACATTTTCACAAAGTGGAGGATTCCATTTTTCTACCGGCGGATAAGTATCTTCGTCAAGTTTTGAAAGTTCAGAAAATATAGAAGAAAGAGAAGTTGATTTCATGATTAATGGTCCGTCAATAATAATTGAATGGCTATTAAGATTAACAATGTTCCTAAAAATTTTTCTAAGTACTTATAAAAATTATGGAAAAGTTTCTTAAATACTTCGCCTGAAAATATAAGTGCAACCAATGAAAACCAAGCAAATGTAGCTATTGCCATATAAACTCCGTAAATAGCCAGATTTATAATCGTGGTCTCTTTACCTAAAATAACCCCAAAAAGAGTTACAAAAAAAAGTAGTGCTTTGATATTTGTGACATTAGTTATTAAGCCGACTAAAAATCCGCCGATTTGGCTTTTACTATCGGAGACAGGTTCTTCAATATTTAAAGATCTAAGCAATGATTTACCGCCTAAGTAGATTAAGTAGCAAGAACAAATTATTTTTAAAATCATCATTACAACATTATTTGATGAAATTAAAAAAATTATCCCAGATATTGCTAAAAATGAATGGAATAGAATTCCTGTTCCGATTCCAGCAGAGGTCAACAAAGCCACCTTTCTGCCATATCTAATACTCTGCCTTGTTACCAGGGCAAAGTCAGGTCCGGGACTCATAACAGCGAACATATGCAATATAACCACAGTTATAAATTCTGTCATATTAAATTAGGTTCTATCTGAAGCTTAATTTTAGTTTTATTATAAATATCAGACATAATTTCATCTGCAAAATCTAGAATCTCTTTTCCTTTAATATCTTCGTAAGCAACTAAAACTAATGAATGTAAATCGGAAACTCCAACGTTTCCTTTCCTTTTTCCTTTCCAACCGGCTTTCTCTATTAAGTATGCAGAAGAAATTTTAATACTTTCTTGTTTTTTAAAAATTGGTGTTCCAATTGGTAAATCTACTTCTAATATCTCTTGTTCAGTTAAATTAACATTCTTAAAAAAACTTCCTACATTTGGATTTAAAATATGATCAGGCAACCTCTTCTTTCTAATTTTTGATACTAAGTTAAATACATCACGAGGTTTTAAGTCATTTTCGGTCTTTCCAATATTTTGAATTTCTTTTTTAAGAGCTTCATAGGTATGATTTATATTCGGCTCTGACAATAACTCAAA
>CETW01025496.1_pt1 | contig 12075 bp, 21 predicted proteins | sample 361381 | NCBI WGS metagenome assembly CETW01 (sample SAMEA2620570, study PRJEB7988) | marine metagenome | isolation source: saline water (ENVO:00002010), including
CATTCAGCTTGGAAGGCTGACGCTCTACCAATTGAGCTACACCCGCAAACATGTTTTTAAGGCTGTACTTCTACAACCTCGATCTCAAAAGTCAAGGCCTTACCAGCGAGCGGGTGATTGAAATCAACAGTTACTTCTGTATCTGTAAAAGAATTAATCACGCCTCGAAAAGTGCCAGTCTCATTCTGAGCCTGGACCATGCCGCCTTCAACGAAATCAAAGTCTTCTGGGAAGTCTGTTCTGTTGATCGTAGCTATTGCCTCCTCATTCATCAGGCCGTAAGCATTTTCAGGCTCGATTGTCACTGACTTTGTTTCGCCTACGGACATTCCAACTACGGCGTCATTAAAGCCTGGAATTACCTGGCCCTCGCCTACTTGAAAAACAAGCGGCTCCTGTCTGTTTCGTGAACTATCGAACTCCTCGCCTGTGTTGAGGGTTCCTACGTAATGAACGCTTACTGTGTTTCCACTTTCTACTATTGTCATTTTACTCTCTCTGTGCATTTTGCACGGTTAATAGTGCTTACTGCACAAGTTTTAATGTTACGAAAGTTGCTAGTCATTCTCAAACTTTCCACTTTCCTGTCTGATTTCCTATCCCTTTCCACCCGGGACGTGAGGTCCTTGAATAAAGATCCAAGTACGGACCTTTACTTCTATTTTCTACCCATTTATAAAACTCTTCAGGCTTTCTAGAATGTTGCCTCCGCTGAGCTAGTATGTAGTCCTTTGAACTGCACAAGCCCTTACCGTTAGGGACAGATTCATTTTCCATTGTCCCAGAATATCGTGTTCTCTTTCCCATGCCCTTTCGATATCTTACAGCAAATATGCACATTTCTGTATAGCGCATTCCATACGGCGTTGGGCTACCTACATTTGACTTCACCCATGGAATTAGACTGATTGGCTTGAAACCCAGTGCGTCGCACACCTCTAGGGCTGGCAAAATTCCTTGATCCTTTCCAGCCGTGAAAGAATTGACAGCCCACATGTACATGTGAGCTTCGGGAGCAATTGGATTCTGATTAAACCAGTCTGAGATCGTTAAGATTATTTCCGACCTGGACTGGACTGAATAGTGTGTCGAACATTGCAGTGAAGCATGTCCTACGCCACCTGTCGATTTCTTCCAAGGTGGATCTATTACTATTGTTTTATACATAAATTTCCTCTAAACTACAAGTCGAGATATTCCCATTTGCCTTCCCAATTAGTGTACTTTACCCTCTTGATTCCGGCCTTTCTAATTTCTATCATACACAAAGGACAGGGCTTTGCCATTGTCCACGTGTGGTTGCACTTTGTAAACCTAAGCACTTCTAATTCATCACCTGGCTGAGCGAATCTCAAGACATTCATTTCAGCGTGCATGTGAGAGGCCCATGTGCCGTCAGCATACTGTCGCTTAAATCGTGGGTGTGTCTTGTTGGTGTTTTCTCCTACCTTCACAACTCTTCCTTTTCTTCTTAGGATGGCTGCAACGTGGTAAGTTCGCCCGTTATTGACTGCTAGTTCTTTAGCTCGATAGTACACTTGACATAATTTTTCTCCTTTTAAATGGCGGAAGCGGTGAGATTCGAACTCACGGTAGGTCTCCCTACGCCGGTTTTCAAGACCGGTACCTTAAACCACTCGGTCACACTTCCTTGTTAAATGGCTCCCTGAGCAGGACTTGAACCTACGACCCGGTGGTTAACAGCCACCTGCTCTACCAACTGAGCTATCAGGGATCAACCTATTTGAACATTAGTTCATCTAAATCTGTATATATTACACCATTGATCAAGACTTTATAAACAAAAAACTCATCATTATCATTGAGGAGCAAATCTTTTTCTACAATTATTCCTACTTGTCCCGGGTATATCATGCCAGGCTTATCGTCCTCATCAAGTACTTCCCATGGGCCTGGCGAAGACGGGCCTATCTCCACAAAGCTTCCCGTAGGATATAGAACTGTCACGACTTATTCATTGCTAAGAGCTCTGGATTTTTCCCTATGTATGTGTCAAAGAAAAAATCCTCTTCTTTTGCAAGGCCTGCGGCCATTGCATTCTCTTGCCAATGCGGGCTTGTCTCAAGAAGTGCATGTCGAAGAATTGACTTTGCCTCTTCGAACGAGTCAGCGCTAATTGCTTCTAAGATTTTCAGCCTAATCAAAACTTTGCTAGAGTCCACAGAATGCTCCCAGATTTATTTTAACAAGCGTATGCCTGTTTTTACACATTTGTCTGCACTAAACAACCAGGATTCACCCTGTTTACCGCAGCAGTAATAATCTACAGCGTCGACATTCCAATGTTCATGCTCATGATGGTGTCCAAAAAACCACTGTTTTGGATGATCTGAGGACTCACTTACAGTGCGTGATAGAAACTGAGGTACCCCGTTTTTGGACCACAGCTTATGATACTTCTGATGTTTCAGCATAAAGCTTGGGCAATCATGGGTCACTACAATATCTGAGCTTCCGTACGCCTTCTTGAATCTGTCAAACTCATCTTTCGAAGGTATCTCTCTTGGCCACCAGTTTTCCTCATAGATGAAAGGCGTGTCTTTTTTCCCTAAATAACTTTGAGCACCGCCAAGAAAGAGAATGCTCTTCCCATCGATTGTTACTGTTGCGCCGCGGCGGACGTGATAGCAATTATTAGCGACTTCTACGACGTCGGGCATGCCCGCTCTTTGATGTTCACTGTCAAGCACAGAGTGGTTCTCATGATTCCCATCACAAAAGTAAAAGGGTATCTTGATCTTTATGGAATTAAAGAAGTCTTCAAGCTTATTAACCGGGGAAGGCCAAAAAATTCCAAAGTCTCCTACTTGAACAATTGCTTCAACGTTGTTGGCCTCAGCATCTTTGAATATTTGCTCTAGAGCATTTAGCTTTCCATGTATGTCACCAGCAAACAGGATCACTTGTCATCGTCTCTCATATACAAGGAGACACCGCACGCTGTGGCAGAAACTAAACTAAGCGACACTAAACCTGCATCACCTAACATTGCACCTGTTACAAACATGCCTATGTTTAGTCCAATGAGAACATACCATACGCTCTCAGGTATTAGGTTATTAATTTTCATGTTCTTCTTCTGGCGGCTTGTAAGTTACTTCGTCTTCGACACCACCACACGTTCCACAATGATATTCCAAAATAGAAGTGTGAAAGTCCATAATCATTTTTAAGTCGTCCATTACATCACAAAAAGAATAAAAGTCTTTTATATGAAACTTTAGAACGATTTTTTCCCCTACAGGCAGACGCAAGATCTGAGTTTCCAGATCTATTGTTGCGCCGTGTGGAAGATCATGAACCATCTTTAGTACTACTTTTTCTAGATCTAGACCTCGTAGTAGTTGATCGCTTTCGAGGAGCACGCTTCCTGGTTGTCGTTTCAGGCTTTTCTTCTTTAGCTGGCGGCTTTTTCGTCGCAGACTTCTTTGTAGTCACTGGTGACTTGGCCGCGGGAGTACGAACTTTTCGAACTTTTGGTGGCACATCTTTTGTTACAGTCGGCTGGATTGATTCGACTTCAGCTGAAGCTGGCTTTGCAACTATCTTTTCTTCGGCCAAGGGTGCAAACTCTTGGGTGTACTCTTCAAAAGTTGGCTCTCTCAAGCACATCTTGTTAAGGAGCTTTACGCATCGTTCGTATGAGTCGACGTTGTTTGCTTCCGCCCAAAGTCTCGGGTCTCTTCTTTTCCTCTTAAAGAAACCTCTCCATGAAAGTATAAAAGACATAACTACCTCACTTTATATATATCTAGATTCTAGAGTGTTAGTCAATCTCTGTAATCATTTCTGCGATGGCGTTTTGAAACGCTGGGTTAATTGCTACATTCTTGAGGTTTTCAGGCGAGCAATCCTGCCCGTACAAAACACAGACTTCTCGTGCAATTTTAGACAGACCTTTTACGAAAACATTTCTTGCAGTTGCATGATTCATCTTAAAACCTTCTTCAGTCATCTTTTCTGCAATAGACCTGTAGTCCATGCCTGACAGATCTGTGACAGTTGCATATCCTCGCTCGATCTTAATTCCCTTGGGCATTGACATTATTTCACCTCCATCATCTTAATGTATTTTTCTTTTGAAATTGGGTATCCTTCATGATTAGTAGCATCTTCAGTGATGCCAAACCGCAGTCGAATAATCTTTTCTTCTCTCGCAGTGAGACACCGAAGACCCTTTCGAACAGCGCCCGTGATCTTCTCTTTGTCGAGCAAATCATCAAGATGCGTCTGATCACGGTCTGGAATCACATCCTCAAGTGTGCCTGACTCATCCTTACCGATCGGTCGACTGAGTGACGTCGTGTTTGTTGGTGCCTGTAAAGCATCTTCTACAAGAGAAGTTGTCACACCAAGCATATCAGCAAGCTCTTCAACAGTAGGTGAGGAACCGAATTCATCTTCATACTCTTCGGTCACGTTCTTGATTCTGGACAAAAGTCCGCGGGCGTGAGACGGAATTCGAATAGTAGAAGTGTTTGCCGTGACATGCCTACGCACAGCTTGCCTGATCCACCACGTAGCATACGTAGAAAATCGGAAACCTCTCCGCCAGTCGAACTTTTCAACTGCCTTCATCAATCCGATGTTAGACTCTTGAATTAAGTCAGAGAGGTCGCACCCGAAATGCTGATATTTCTTAGCGATGCTCACAGCCAAACGCAAGTTTGACTCGATTAGCTTTTGCCTTGCAAGATGGTCTCCTGCTTCAATTCTCTTGGAGAGTTCAATTTCTTCTTCTTTAGTAAGAAGCTTCGACTTCCCGGCTTCCTTAAAATAAACGTTCAATAGGTTTGACACATACACCTTCTTTTTAAAACACTGGATTGTGTTAATATTATTTTATCACAGAATCGTAAAGGTTACACTAATTATCTAGAAAAATGTGTCTTCTTAACCTGATTTTTCATGTACTCAGCGTGCCGAATCTTTCTAATCTTACGCCACGATTGCTCTCGCTGTGCATAGCAAAGCTCAGTCTGAGCAGCGAAACCGCCTCTGGACCTTGAAGCTCTCTTGAGACCTTCGATTGCCCTTTCGATCTGTTCGTCACTCATATCATTCAAGACGTCACGGGTAAACACTCTGTTCATTTAGGTTGCCTCCTTAAGCATAGATATCATACCACAAGGGGGCGAGATGTACACTAAGAAGTCATAGCATCAAAAACAAATTTGACAAAGACACCTAGAAGGCCTGTTGTTAGGGCCCATGTAAATTTCTGATATGATCCTATCTGAGATTTTAACAGCGTTACATCTTCGCTCAGATTCGCTGGGATCATGCTGTGACAAGTATCTAGCCGCTGCTCCAAGAGTGCTATTCTAGTCTCCTGATTGTTAGTCAAGTTCTTAAGCTCTTCAAAGCCTTGTTCTAGCTTCTGAACGCTAGCTGAAAGTGCATCCAGCTTACTATCGACGTTCGATGCCAAAATTTTAATTTCAGTCAACGAGTCTTGTAGCTTTGATTGCCAAGCGGCTTCAACAGGCATAACTAAAACCTCCCAATTACTTTAACAGCAATATTAAATATTACGCAAGATTGGATTGTTGCCTCTACGTAAGAATCAGCTTAGAGTGATGCTAGATTACTAAAGGCTTACCGTTAAGAAGATAGGGCTTATCATTTAATTTAATAATTTTTACGACCCTGACATTTGCAGCTTTTTTGATAGCACGACCTAATTTCTGAAGTGAATCAGAGATATTTCCTCGGGCAGGCAAGAACTTTATGTTGATTGGAAGAACCGTTCTACCTAGTTTCGATCGAAGCGAGTGATCTGTCTGGCCGACGACTGCGACGCCTTGAAGCACTCTTACTATCGTCATTACGTCGGTCACACTGGCGTCTCGATCGAGAAAAAGGTGCATCTCACAGTCTGCTAATCGAGAGGTCGGACCGCCTTTCTTTTCCAACAAGATCGTCTTGATTGAGTTCTTTAGTTCACTTCTATTCATATTCGTTGACCGTGCTTAGGTATAAATATCACACAAGTTGAGAGATTTAACTCACAAAGTGTTATTCTTCAACCATTGCGCAACCAACTGAAAGGAGCATTGCAGCAGATGAAGCAGCGTTCTCTAGCGCGCATCTTACTACCTTTGCTGGGTCTATGATCCCCACTTCAAACATGTCTGAATACTTGCCTACTTTTGCATCAAACCCTACGTTGTTTTCTGTCATCAAAACTCTGTCTATTACAACTTCTGCAGAACCACCGGTGTTCTTGACAATCTGAGTCAGAGGTGCTTTGCACGCTTCTTTTATTATTTTTACACCCGGCTGAATCTCTTCGGGGAAGCTACTTACGTCAATTGACTGAGATGCTCTCACCAATGCCACCCCTCCTCCAGGCACTATTCCCTCTTCAACGGCAGCTTGAGTTGCGCTTAGAGCATCATCCACCCTATCTTTTCTTTCAGACATTTCCATCTCAGTAGCACCGCCGACGCGAAGGAGTGCAATTCCACTGGAAAGCTTTGCCAGCCTAGAGGACAAGATAGATCGGTCAACATCCGCAATACCAGGCCTGTGCTGCTCATTCTTTAGGTCTTCAATTCTACCTTCGATCTTCTGACGGTCTCCTAAGCAATCTACAAGTGTTGTTGTATTTCTAGTTACGACAACTTTCTTACATGACCCTAAGTCAGAAACATCAATGCTTTCCATGATATCTGTGTCGACCTGAGTTACTATCTTTGTCCCTAGAAGTACAGCTAAGTCATCAAGAAAGCTATGCCTATGTTCACCCATACCCGGCGCTTTGACGGCACAGACTTTTAAAGTGCCCCTAGTTGAATTGACAACTAAGCCTTGCATTGCCTCGTTCTCAATCTCATCTGCGATAATCAAGATGGACTTGCTAGCTGATACTACTTTTTCTAAAACTGGTAGCAATTCCTTCATACTTGATATTTTTCGATTGCTTACAAGTATTACAGGATCTTCAAGTTCAACAGTCGCTGCGTTTTCATTGTTTATAAAATAAGGTGACAAATACCCACGATTAAGTCGTACACCCTCGACGACAGAAAGGGTTGTCTCAAAACCCTTTGCCTCTTCAACTGTAACAACACCGTCTTTACCTACAGCGTTCATCGCTTCGGCAATGAGTTCGCCTATCTTGGACTCTCCATTGGCACTGATTGTTCCCACCTGAACTATCTCTTGATCGTTTGTCACAGAAATTGAAGACTCACGAACCTGTCGTACTACCTCATTAGAAGCCGCATATATTCCTTCTTTGATTCTGTCAACAGAATGTCCAGCTGAGATCATTTTGATCCCTTCAGACACGATAGCTTGCGTTAGTACAGTAGCTGTAGTCGTCCCGTCGCCGGCGGAATCTGCTGTTCTAGATGCTGCCTCCTTTATTATCTGAACCCCGAGGTTTGCAAACTTGTCTGATAAGTTTACAGATCTAGCAACTGTGACTCCATCCTTGGTCAAAGTAGGATAAGTCCCAGGATTCTCAATAATTACGTTCTTGCCCTTTGGGCCCATTGTTACTTTGACTGCGTTAGCAAGCGTGTCAACACCTCTGAGCATTTCTGATCTCGCGTCACTAGAAAATTTGATAATCTTATCAGTTGGCAAACTTGACACCTTCTACCCCTTCAAAACCCGGCGGGCTTCTGTTATATAGGATTTCACTTCGACTGTGCGACGCTGCCTTGTTACCACGTCTTCTGCAACGTATAGATCACCTACTTCGTACAATACTTCGTTTGGAGTGATCACCCCTTTTTCTCTCATCTCCTGTATCAGAGCTGTATTAACCATCTTTTCCACATCAACCTCCAAGACTCTTGGGCATGCTAACCTTTGCGACTGTTCCATCTGAAAGCGTTACTACGTTCTTGTCATCTGATGCATCGTCTGATTCTTCAGCAGGTGACTCGCTTTCATTTTGAATTTTCACATTAAAAACTGATGACGCCTTGGACTTTGCTCCCTTAACAATCTCATCAATTACTTCTGTAACATTAGAGATTAGTGCATCCTTGACGTCATCTGGGTTTTCATAGAAAATAGCTTTTACTTTTCGTATATCAGATATCTCTTTTCCTGTAGCAGAAACAGCTACATGAGTCACTGCTTCGCCCTCGAGGGTTTCTCTAACTATTCGCTCGGTTATCTGTATTGGAATCACAGACATCTGCTTTGTAGAAAGAGCATATAGAACCTGACCTACCTTGTAGTCCAAAGCTTACTCCTACGATCTATTAAATTCTCTTAGTGCTCTCTGAAGCTCATCTGTTAGCACGAGAACGCTCGACCCTGAGTTCTGTGTGTACTCGGATAGATCTATCTTGCTAAGTTCTTCTCTTAGCTTTGTTTGCTCTCTGTGACCGCCATAGTTGTCGCAAAGGCGAATAAGTCTTTCAATAACTGTATCATGTAAACGCATAAAAAAATACCTCGCAGACTATTTGTCGTACGAGGTATTATACAGAATTATAACGTTTTGTTAATGAAGACTTTTAATTCTTCCAGTTTTTAAAACCTACACCTACACCGCCCATTGAAACAGCTCTTCCGGTGCGCTTAACTTGCTTGTAACCTGGCGCTCCAAACTCATTGCCTTCCTCAGTATCAGCTTCTTCATCTGACTCGGCCAACATTGCTTTCAACTCTTGTCTGATTGCGTCTCGAAGACGTGATTCGACCAGTGCTTCGCGAGATTCTCTGATTGCATAATCAACATTAATCTCATTCACGTCTTTGTCTTCATCATCATCAGAGTGAAACTTAGACTCAATTGTTTCGTCTGTTGTGTAGGGCTGATGTGTCTGGACGGGCTCTTCGGCAAGTCCTTCATTTAATGGCTGGGCTTCTCCACCCAGGCCTGCTAGTCTTAAAATTCTTTCTGAAAGGAATTCCATCACTGTCTCCTTGTAGTATTAAATATACTCCATAGACCGTTTTTTCTAGCTAAACTGCCTCAAGGATAAATTTATATCTCTCGTCAGCCTCCTGCCAATACTCAGTTTTATCAATGATCTGCTGCATTTTCTTCGAATGCCTTGCCATTTTGTTCTCGAGTGTCTTTGTCAGGCGCGCCTTTTTCTTTAACGCATTCGGGCCGCAAGACCAAATCTTCTTGTTAGAATCAGTAACATCCTGATAAGCTGCAAGCGCTGCATTAAAGAACCTTGCAGCCTGTTTGTTCAATTCAACCTCATTCATAACTCGAACATCACCATGCAGCACCTGAGCCTTTTTCATACCCGAATGCTTTTTCATCTTCACTTTTCCCCTAGAGCCAGGTGCAACATGAGAGTAATCATTTATTGTAAGGCCTTCAAAGAAAAGCACAGAGAACTCCTGAAAATCAGGAGAGGCAAGAACATATAAGTAGTCTAGCTTTCCCTTCTTCTTTAGTGTTTCGTAGTCTGTTTGAAAGCTATATCCTCCCTTCGGACGACGGGTAGTAATCTTACACTCAAGCTCTTTTCCTAGTGAAGGGATAACAATGTCAGGCTGCCCTGTGGCGCCATCACTAACAGCATCACTGAAGTATGACGCTATTTCTTCAGCAAAGAATTTCTCTTGTGCAGCTGACATGATGACATTTCTTCTGCCCGTGTTCTCCACGAAATCTAAACCGAACTCCTTATGAAGCTCATGCTGCTTGTCGTGAAAAAGCTTCATCTTAGACAAAGCATTTACCACCATTTCTCTTGTAATGTAACTCACAAAAACACTCCTAGTTAGTGCTTCTATTATACGCTACAAGCTCCTAGTTTACAATAATTTATTCTTCTGTGCTATCTAATGCGTCTTGAGAGTCGCCTTGATCATTAACAGCCACGCGAATATTGCTTGTGATCTTCTGACCTTTCATGGCAGCTGTCTTAAGAGGTTCTAGGCCCAAGGCGTGACGAACGTTGTCGTATTCGACCCAGTTTAACTTCTCTTTCAAAGTGGCCATGTTGGCATACTGATGAAGATCTAACTCTGTTACGGGCATCTCTTCTCCATCTGGTCCTGGTTCGAACTCTCCCGTTTCTCTAGATTCAAAAACGAAAAGAATTCCCGGCATCTCTTCGGTTTCTGGAACCTGAATAAAAGGAATCTTTGAAGTGAGCCCATCTTCTGACTCTTCATACATTATCTCTGGGATCCATCTGCTGTCGGACATTCGTACCTCTCAAATTTGATAAATCATACAGAAGAAGAAGGAGAAGTTAATAAACTCTTTTAATTAAACGCGCAAATCGCTTGTGTCAGGAGCTTCGTCTTCATCAGACTCTTCTGCAGCCTTCGCGTCAAGAATCTTCTTCATCTCATCTTGTGCTTTGTCGCGCTGCTTTTCTAGCTCTGGTATGGCTGACTCTAGCGAATCTATTACCTGATCTCTAGCAGACGCTAAGATCTCTTCCATCTTTTTCCACATAGGATCTTTGTCAGAATTATAACCGTACTGTTCGCCTTCCGCGAGCCTTTTGAACGATTCGAGATTCGGAGCGATCATCTTATTAAAGTCGCTTTCACTTTTCAACTCTTCAATGTAGGCTTCAGCATAACTAGGTCGATACTGGGCCAAGAGCCTGGACATCATTTCATCGTCATTTTCTTGAATTGCTGACTCGTGTGCTCTGTTAAGGTAGCTGTCTTCACCTTCTGCTTCTATAAACGCTTGAAAGCCGTCTTTAAAGGTCGGGTTGGCGTCTGGAATATCTGAGATCTTAGAAGGCGACATTAGCTTTATCAAGTTTTCCTGAGCTACTTTTTGAAAGTTTGCAATGATAGTCCTGAGTGCTCTTTCGGAATTTGCTGACTCTGCTTTGTCTACAGTTTCGTACCACTCATCAGCGGACATTATTGCTTTGAGCATGTCAGATCTTCTCATATTTAGGTCTATTCCTAGTTCATCTCTTAGCTCTTCACCATCAGCAGTCTCTCTATCGCCAGATAGAAAGTCAGCAAACTCAGCGATATCGCTAATCTCCTTGTCATTTCTTTGAGCATGCCTCTCCCAATCTCTTAGATCACCCTTGGACCGGTCCCATGCTCTTCCAAATCTTCCTGTTAACTTTCCTCTAAATTCTTTGTTCAGGCCGTCTTGAGACGGGTCAGAACCTTCTCGCTCACTTAAAAGAGCTGCATGCATTGCAATGATTCTAGGAATGTACTCTTCTTCTATCCTGGCAGTCAGCTCCCGCCTGTTGTCTTTGTCTCTATCAGTAGGTTCTTCTTTATAGATCATCTCAAGCAATTTTTCATCATCATTGTTGTCAGCTACCAGCACTATCGATATGACAAGCTTTGCCAGCCACTCATCATCCCTAAATCTACCTACGTCTAAAGCGTCTTTGAAGTCTCGGGATGTTCGAGAATTCCGAAAGTCACCAGTTCGAGCACCACTCACGGCGCTGAGAAGCCAGTCTGGGACAGCCCTGTTGTCATACTCATCAACAGCCGCCTCTATCAGTAGCGACTTTTGCCAGTGCTCGATGATCATTTCAGCTGTAGGTTTGTAAGCTTCTCCAATTATTTCTGCGTAAAGAATATCGTACAGATTCTTGTTTTTGTTGCTGAGATTCTGGCCGTCAGGAATGTATTTGTCTATCAGAAGCATTGCTTCTTTTTCGGTTATTTCTCTCTCACCTAGCTCTACTAACCAAAAAGCGCAGGGCACACCAGCCAGTGCCTCGGGGACGCCCATTTTTATTGCTCTGGCTCTCGAAGCTTTTCTACGATCTAAGTCTGCAATCGCTTTTTCGAAAGCTTCTTGATAATCTCTCTTGACAATGTCCCAAACAGCTTTCGCTCCGCCCTTAAAGGCACTCAGTACAGCAGCACCCATTTTCTGGAAATTCGGAGTAAACTTCTTTGCCAGCCCTATTATGTCACTCAGACCGGCGATCTCGTCTATCTTGTCCTCGGCCGAATACTGATATAATGAACGGATATGCTCAGACTCTTGAGCACTCTTTCTAGCTTGTGAAAGTACTTTTTTAAAGTTTTTACTTGACATCACACACTCAAATCTGTAAATAATTATCACACACTATAGACAATTGCACCTAATCTTCACTGTACATTTTT
>CETW01062110.1_pt1 | contig 11993 bp, 7 predicted proteins | sample 361381 | NCBI WGS metagenome assembly CETW01 (sample SAMEA2620570, study PRJEB7988) | marine metagenome | isolation source: saline water (ENVO:00002010), including
CCGGTAGAATTAGTAGTAGTGAGAACTGTACAATCTTTTTTTCTTGGAGGCATGGTTCAAATTGCAACACTTTTTTCCGAATTGAACCCTGAAGCCAGGGCTACTTTGATGGGTAGGTTGGAATCAGCTCTTGGATTCGGTTGGGGAGCCGGTGCTTTTTTTGGAGGGATTTTGGTAGTTTCTTCAGATTATGGTTCAGCAACACCTTCAGTTGTTCTATCATTTATTTTGACAGCATCTATTGGAGTTTTTGCAGTTGTAGGTTATATGAGCGCAACAGAACGTACAACAGAACGAGAAGACGAAAGATTAAAATTCACGCCTTATTTTTGGAAATTAAGCCGTCTTTTCTTTACAACATTTATAGTTTTTATGGGATATATGTTTTTCTTAAGCTTTTCACCAGTTTACCTTACAGAGATAGCAGGCTCTAGTTTTGGAATGGGAGTTATTGTTTTGTTTAGTGGAATTGTTCATGCAATCGTAGCTCCTTATGCAGGGAGATTAATTGACAAATATCCTAGAGAATTAGCAATACGTGTTGCTTGTGGTCTGGTTTTGTTCTCAATGGTAACTTATTCGCTAACAGATAATATTTATCTAGTAGCGATAGCTTTTGTCTTACCAATATACATGACTTATTTTTTAGGTGCAAGATCTATTGTTGCAGATACAGTTCCTTATCAATTAAGAGCGAGAACAATGGGTATGCTTTCTTCTTTTAGTCTTCTTGGGAGTGGATTCGGTAGTATATTAGTTGGTGAGCTACTTCTGTATTTCGAATATCAAATAGTTTTCAAAATTGGAGCTTCCATCGCATTTATTGCTCTAATAGTTGGTTGGAGAAAATTTTAGTAAGATTTTATTACAATTCCTCTTTCAGTGAGGTAATTTATTACAAAATTATAATGTTTATTACTTTTTCCAATAATCTCAGGACATACAATTCCTTTTTTTTCAATATTCCCATTAATTAATAATTCTGCAAAAGCACACGCAGTCAATCCTGTAGTTCTTGACATACTACTCCATCCCTCTTTCCTTTCATCATAAATAGTATAGCTTTTTTCTTTACCATCAGTATCTCTAGCAATTATAATCATGAGAGTAAATTCATCTTCATCCGTTAATTTCCATTGTTCAAACAGGTTTATACAAGTGCTTTCTTTCTTAGTTATCATTTTCCCTTGAAATTCTATTATTTCATCAGAAAAAGCATCTTGATCTATTAATTCTTGTATTAATTTGGCATGTCCTGGATACCTTATTGTATATTCTAATAAGTTTGGTATTTTTGATATTTCAGGATCCGAATCAAGAATGGTTCTTAATCCATCAGTAAGAAAAGCTTCTAGCTCCCCTATTCCCTCAAATTCAAAATTTATTATATCAGAAAGTGCTTTTTTTGTAATGATTTTATTGTCTATCTTCGCTCTTGCAGGTCTTGTATATTCTTCAATCACATCAATAGGCGAGAACGGAGCCCTGTAATTCCATGGGGGGTTTTTTTCTTTCGGAAGTCCTCCAACCATTATTTTAATTTCTTCTATATCATTTTTATTAGATAAGTTACCAATTATCAAATTACTTAATCCGGGTGCCACACCCGCATCCGGAATTATTGTAGATTTCATGGGAGATCCTCCATCGGATAAATCTAAACAATTTTCAGGCATAAAGGAGATGTCAATGCATGGAAGGTCTAGCTCAATTATTGTTTCTAGCATACCGTATCCCATAAATCCAGGTAGACAATTAATCACAAGGTTATAATTTTTTAATTTATTAGGAAAATTCTTATCTGTAACATCGTTGACAATAGTCTTTATATTTTTTAATTTTAATTTAGTGTTATCATAAACAACAAGTTCATATTTCTTCGATAATTGTGTAGCAATTAAAGAGCCTACCATCCCTCCACCCAATACAGCTATTTTCATTTTACTTTAGAGACTTAACTTTTTTCTCGAAACGCGTATGCTTCTCGGAGTTGCCACAATCCATTTTTGACTAACTCCAACTAAGTCACCATCTATGTCTGCCACAGCTCTTTCTAGCTCAGCTAGAATTTTGTGCAATGTTTCTTGATCAGATGTAAGAGGAGTAAAGTCCATCATTACTATATTGCCGTCATGTAATTCGGTGGTTATTTGATTTACCTGTTCAGGTTGGCTAAGTAATAATGTGTGAACAACCATCGAGGCTTTTCCACCATAATCTTCAGCCTTATCAGCGCTCCAGTTTCTCAAATCAAAAAATTGTTCTGTAGGGATTCGTCTAAGTTGTGGTGAATTGGAAGCCATGCTCAAACAATTAGTTGTGGTTAATTAGCCTTCCTACGCAATAAGTATGACGTTGTGATAATTCCCAAAATCACTATAGACATACTTGGATAAGGAATAAAACCTGTTTTTCTTTCAGAACTGAAAGTAACGGATATTGAAAGATTATTGTTGTCAGCAATCTCTTCACCCTCTGTAACGTATGCAATTACATGAAAATCTCTTGAACCGGCAATAGCTATCCAATCAAAACTGAATAGTTTTGATTCAGTCGGATCTATAGAATAAGTCCAAGTGTTCATAATTTCATCTCCGATTAAAAGATCTACTGAGCCCACTGCGACTCGTCCGTTGTATATACTAGTCTGATAGGTCTCATTGAAATTCGTAAGAACAAATTCTACAGTCTGTTTTTTACCGTGCTCCTTTGTTCCCTTAACTTTAATAGATTCAACATAAATATCAGCCCAGCCTAATACTTCAATAGTTCTAATACTTGTATTTGAGTTACCCATTTCATCAGTTAAAAGATACTCCAGTACCATGGTTCCTGTGTATTCAACTTCAAAAATAACATTGAAATTTGCTCCTTGATTTTCATACAGCAATGTAGCTCTTTCGATACCTTCATAATCAAATGCAGTGATCTCTAAAGTATCAATAACAGCTTCACTTTCTTCATCGTAAGCATTTAGATACAACTCGAAATCTTCGCCGTATGTTGGTTTTTCAGGGAAAGTACTCATTATTCCCCATGGTTTATAATCTGCATAAAATTCTACTGAATGAGAATCTTGTCCAACGGGGTCTTGGAAGACCATGAGTTGAATTGTGTGCCTTCCCCCCGTTTCTACCAACGTAGTAATTATTTCATCACTACCTGCTAATTCATTTCCATCTAAAATCCACTTATATGTTAAATCTAAACTTCTTTGCTCTAAGGATTTAGAGCCATTCCAAAAACCAGTTGATTCAGTTGAATCAAATGTTAACCATTGACCTTCGTTGATAGTCTCATTGAAGTAAAATTTAGCGTTAGGTTTTTCATAAATGAACATAATCATTGAAAAATTTTGAGTCCAAAGATTAGTGTCAATATGCCTTCCAGATACTTTTATCAAATATTCCCCCCATCCCCAAGAATTGGAAATAGATAAGGAACTATTGGCGATTATTTCATCTAAAACTATTATACTGCCATCGTTTTCCATTTTTTCTACGTACCACATGTACAAATCTAAATTTTCTGAAGAACTAGCTTGTAAAATAGGCAGGTTGGGTAAAGCAACATTAGTTAAATTTTCAGAGTTATTAATGATTAAATTTGGAACATCTACCTGACTAATTTGGAAGGTTTTTATCCCCTCGCCACCCCTACTATCTGTTACTCGCAGTTCAATCGTGGTATCTGCATTAAAAGAAGTTGTTATTGATTCACCAAACAGTTCTTGACCATTTACATTCCAAAAAAATTCAAGAACATCATTTTCGTTATCAAATGTGACACTTCCGTCAATTGAAATATCTCTATCAGCAGGAACTTTCCAATCATAATTGTTTAGCTTGATTCCGTCAGGAATTCTAATTTCAGGGATGGGTGGTGCGTTACTCACTTCTATAGAGATTACAGCTGAATTAATACCTCCTTGATCATCAGTTACAGTTAGAGTTACATCATATGTTCCGGGTAAGCTAAATTGGTGTTCCACATTTTGGCCATATGCTTCTTCTCCGTCACTAAAATTCCAAACCCAAGATTCAATTTCTCCATCATCATCGTAAGAAATATCAGAAAATTGGAATGTATCTAATGTATTACCAGATTCTGGACTTATCTCAAAATTAACAATCGGTAGTCTGTTTATGACTATTATTGTGTAGTAAGTAGTTGTAATATCTTGTAAGTCATCTGAAATTTGAAGTAAAACATTGTAAGTTCCCGAATTTTTATATTCGTGTTCATAAAAAGCTTGATTAGATTCATATCCATCATCAAAGTTCCAATAGTAAAATTCTACATCTCCATCAATGTCGTAAGAATCTGATGCATCAAATGTTATTTTGTCACCTAGCATTATTGTGTAATTTGATATTTCAACTACAGGAATTGGAGGTTTATTAACGAAAATAGTTAGTGTCATGGAATCACAAAGGTTGTGATTATCACACACAGTTAGTTTGACTTCATAAGATCCGTTTTGATTAAATGTATGTGTGGGATTGTCTACGTAAGCAAATTCTCCGTCTCCGAAATCCCAAGTGTAACTAACAATGTTTCCATCTTCATCTGATGATTCATCACCATAAAATTGTACTTCCAAACCTTCAGCGATTGGATTTTCATTTACTTCAGCTACTGCATTAGGTTTAGACAAGAAGCTGATATCAATAATTACGTTATCGCCATCTAATCGGATATTGTCTATTTTCCATCCAGATTCAGTCCCATTATATGCCAGTGAGTTTGGATAGGAGTCATTTCTAAAGGAACCTGAAGTGTAGGGATCACCACTGTCTCCGTAGTTAGTTTTGGAATCAAGATCATCATCTCCATCAGCTTCTTCAAGATCTACTCCTTTGTGCGTTTCATCATCATTTACACTATTGGAATTCCAATTTGAATCTATAATTTCTTCATCGATATGCCATATCAATAAACCTTCACCTGGTAAATAAGCGTCGTATTTCATCTGCTGTCGATTTTCTAATAAATAATATTGCTCTGAGTTTGACCAATTACCAGGTATAGGTAACAGATAAACATCCCCATCAGTTTCAACAGGTTTTAATTCTAAGTTATTAATGTCTTCTGTAATGATGATAGGTTCTACCCATCCTAGCCAATACCTTGACCAGGCGCTTAGATATGTTGGAGTCTCTCCATTATTTCCCCAACCTCCTGAAGCCATAACCCCCCAGTCCCCAATTCCACCAGAAGAACCGTCTGTATCATATAAATCAGGTAATCCTATCTCGTGTCCGAATTCATGGCACCAAACGCCTAAGGGATTGTTTTGCCCAGATACGGTTTGGTACTCGGGAACTTGGGAAATTTTTCTAATAACATAACCGTTATCATTAGTTGATATGCTAATACTAGGCCAGTGAACAGACCAAATGTCATCACTATTTCCGCTAGATTCCTCACCGGGACCAGAATGTACAACTACTACAGCATCGTAATCCCTAAAATCGATGTCATCATCGGCAATTTCTACACTATCTCTCACAAAATCAGGATTTTCAGTACCATAATCTGCAGCATCTCCCTCCAAAGTATAAGGCCCATATACAGTACCTTCAACATTCAATTGTCCCCGAGAGACTTCATCAAAATAATCCGACATTGAATTATTTTCCCCGAAAGCTAAATCATCGAAATAATCTTGGTCATGATCATCTTGGTATGCCTGATCTTCAAACTCTGAAAGAATAAATGCAACTTGTATGGTTCCAGTTGAAGGCGCAGCTTCGTTGGTATCAGTTAGCAAGACACTTAGAAACAAAAGTCCAGTTATGGTAAAAAGCGTCCTAGCCATAAATCTCTAATTAGTGAAGGAATATTAAACTTCAGCTTGAAACAAAGCCCAAAGGATCAGATAGGATATTGTCTCTTGCTGCGTGAGTTATTTTTACGGGTTTTTCTCCATAAAAAACTTCACTATTTCCTCTCATTGTCTCAAGTGTTCCTACCCCCATTGCAAAATTGACTGCAGCTCCAGCTCTGAATCCTGCATATTCATCGGGTATAGCATTCAGATAAGCTTTAACAGGTTCGATATGTTGACATGCGTTGTCAATCATTGCTTCTAAAATTTCCATACTTTTATCTTTGTTTTCTTTTAGAAGCAAATCTGAAGGCACTAAATCAAATTTCTCGAATAAGAAACCAGGCCAGAATATTTTTTCATTATCTAAAATATCTTCTCTAAAGTCTCTTATAATATTGACTTTTTGTAAAAACAGTCCAAAATCTCTTTCATTATCTAATAATATTTGAGCGTCTTCTTCAGAAATTTTCTTAGATCTAGTTCGAATTAGCTCTGTTAGAAAACCTGAGGGTGTACCTGCTACATAGTAGCAATATTCATTTAAATCTTCAAAAGAATAAACTTCTTGTTTAAGGAATTTCTGCATTCCAAAGTTCATTTCCTTTAACCACCTTACCATGCATTCTTTTGTTGTATCATCAAAGCTGTCATGAACAGTTAAAACTCTCTCCATATTTTTGACTAAATCTCTGTATTGAGGATTGGCTACCATTTCATCGGCAGATTCAACTAATTGCTTAGCTTTTTCTTTTGCAGAAGCACTGCTTGGACTTTCAAGAACTTCCATAAGTAAATTCATGGAGCGTATTCTCTCTTCTAGACTTATTTCTCTTCTTCCGATATCATCTTCAAATGTATCTAATATTCTAGCTTCAAGATAACCAACCATTATTGGGGCCAAAATATTTTCTTCTACAAGAGGTATTGTCAATGCAAATGAGCGAGATACAGATTGGAGAGCTCCCTTACAGTATTCCATACTATCTTGGAGTAATTCCCCTGTTTTGCTTTTGACAGCTCCGTACAGTGTTGGCATTCTACCTCGTATTCGGACTACATAAATTGACGAAGCATATTTAAAACTAGGTTTTTTTGGCAATTTATGAAATCGATTACAGATATGTCCGTAAGTGATGTTCAAAAAATACAGGCAATATTGTTCGATTTAGATGGGACATTTGTAAGTGGAGATGTTATCAAAAGTGAGGCCTACAATAGGCTAGAAAAACTTCGAAATTCAGGGATAAAAACTATAGCTGTTACAGGGAGACCTGCAGGATGGTGTGATTTGATTGCTAGATGGTGGCCTGTTGATGCAGTAGTTGGAGAAAATGGTGCCTTTTTTTACAAGAAAGTGAATAAAAAAATTGTAAGAGATACATATCATCCTTTAGATTCTCTTTCAACATATCAAAATAAACTGAATTCATTATTTGATAAAATATCTAAAAAATATGATAGCCTGACATTAGCTTCGGATCAACCCTTTCGTAATTGGGATATTGCAATTGATATTGCCGAGGAATCAAATGTTGATATAGATATAGCACTTGACATTTTAAAAATTTGCGAAAGCGAAGGGGCAAGAGCTGCTATTTCTAATATTCACATCAATATTTGGTTTGGAGATTACAACAAAGAAATGATGTCATTGAAAGTATTGGAGGGATATGGATTGGATAAATCTGATGCAATTTACATTGGCGATTCACCTAATGACTCTCCTATGTTCGGTTGCTTTCCGTTGTCAGTAGGAGTTAATTCAGTTACTAAATATGAAAAAATAATTAGCAATTTGCCTAAATATGTTACTAATAACGATGGCTCAGACGGTTTTATGGAGTTAGTTGATTTTATTCTTTCGACCAAGTAATTCCATCTTGATTTTGATAATTTCCACTTCTTTCAGAATATAACGATGACGCAGCCCCAGTCATAATTTCAAAGACCATTTGCGCAAAAGTTACGCCTGTGCTCAAAGTTACATTTTTATCACTTGAATTAAATCCCAGCAAAGTTAATGTTCCATTAAATCCAGAATCAATTTTTCCAAAGCTGCACATTATTCCTTTCCTAGCCCAGCTAGTTCTTAACCATAATTGAGCACACAAATTTGGACCACAGGCGATTCTCTCTTTGGTAGATAATGCAAATCTTTTGCCAGGCGGTATAATCAAGTCACCATTACATATCTTCTCAGAACCTGGTATTTCTATTTCTTTTATAGTTAAATCATATCCATTTGGTGTCAGATTATCCTCGTTAAATGGTTCAATTTCTAATTCTCCTACATCTAGAGCTGATATTATAGCTTCGTCAGATAAAATAGTCATTAGGTTTCTCTTATCTCGGATAAAAATTTCTCAGCCACGTCAGCTCTTACAGTTCCTGAACGCTTCAGCATTTCTGCAACTTTATCAATTTCAGAACCGTTTGCTCCAGCCTGAACGGCTAAATTACGGGCATGTAATCCCATGTGTCCTCTTTGGATTCCTTCTGAAGCTAAAGCCCTCAGTGCTCCTAAATTTTGGCATAGTCCTACTGCACATATTACTTGAGATAATTCCGAAGCTCCTCCTGGTATTTTCACATCTAATATTTTGACACATGCTTTAGCAGTTGGATGCGTGGCTGTTGCACCTCCGACCAATCCTACTGCCATTGGAATCTCAATGCTTCCTTTCAAGTCTCCATCATTTGTCTTTTCCCAATTTGTAAAGGAACCATGCCCTTCTTTCCATTGGCCATAGGTGTGTGCTCCGGCTTCAATAGCTCTCCAATCGTTACCAGTTGCTATAACAACAGGATCTATTCCATTCATTATTCCTTTGTTATGTGTTGCAACTCTGAATGGGTCTGCGCACGCAAAAGCAAAAGCCTCAATAATTCCATCAACAACATCTTCTCCTCCTAAAAATTCAGAGGGCCAAATAGCGGTAGCTCTAGTTTTTCGATATATAGCTAGATTTGAGATAATTCTTAGGTAAACTCTTCCACCAGTTATAGTTTCTAATCTTGGAGCCACAGCTTCAGCCATAGTGTTAACAGCATTAGCCCCCATTGCATCACGGCAGTCGACCAGAAGGTGAGTAATTACCATAGGACCGGTTTCTGACTCGAGTACTCTAACTTCAATATCTTTACATCCTCCTCCAAATTTCACTAAAATAGGATCTTGTTCGTTTGCTAAATCAATGATTTCTTTCCGCTTAGAGAGTATCTTTTCTTTTGCCTTGAATGGCTCATCAAGATTAACAAGTTGTATTTGTCCAATCATCACAGGATCGTCAGAGTCTGCACTAATTCCACCGTTACTTCGCGTTCCTTTTGCCATATGAGTAGCAGCAGCTACGACAGATGGTTCTTCTACAGCCATAGGTATCATGTATTCTTTCTTATTTATCATAAAATTAGCAGCAATTCCAAGAGGAAGGGGGAAAGTACCAACGACATTTTCTATCATTCGGTTTGCAGTATCTTCACCTAATGCACCATAACCGCCAATTGCTTTAGCTTCTTCATCTGATAAATCAGCAAATTTTTTTACGTAATCTAGCCTTTCAGATGGTTTTTTTTTGTAAAAACCCGGTACCTCTGAGCTCGAAGTCATATATGGTTAAGCAAGTATTGCTTAAAGATAGCAGTCAGTCTAAAGTAAATCGCCTATAGTTCCACAATGAGGGCACATTACATCATCTTCTTCTTCACTAGTCACTTCAAATTCTTTCATACACCCTTGTTTGCAAATGTACATTAATTGCCTTGAAAATTGGCTGCCAGGAACCACGCTAAATGTTTCAATTTCTTCGCTTTCAATAATGTTGTTTTCTTCATCGGGAAGGTTTTCCACAGGTATTAGCACTGGCTCATCAGTCATTTCACTCTCTTCATTGGTCTTCAGCAATCTCGATGCACCATAAAGTGCAACCGAACCTAATATTACTGCAATAGCGCCATACAAATACAGATTTTCGGTTTCCTTTGGTTCAGCTTCAATCACAGTATTGACTTCAGCTTCAATTATGACTCTGATGTGTTCATCTATCATGTTTGGATTAGTATATCCCATCCTATCGATTGAAACTATTCGGTAATAATGAAATCCACTGCTTAAATTTATGACTTTGTAGCTTAACTCACTATTAGTTGGGGAGTCTATGGTAGCTAAAGAAATCCAAGGCATGCTAAAATTCTTTTTGGTTTCAACAATGAAGCCTGTTGCGTCAGTAGGTTTTTCCCAGGTAATAGTTACATTATTTCTATCTTCTATTAAGTAGTCTATTTGCACAATAGGTTCTGGAGGCTTTAAATCAATGGTTGTTACCAAATCATATGCATTAAAAATGAGGTTTAACGAGCTGTTTTTAGGTGGCATATATCCATCTTGGCCATCTCCAAAAACGATTTCTCCAGCTGAATAATCTACCCAGTATTGGTTTGCCTTCATTGCTCTTAAGTCTATGCCAGTATATTCTTCAAGAGTTTTTTCAAAGATACCGTCTCCATTTTCATCTGCAGTTATTTCGATATTTCTTATCTTTCCAATCATAATTGGCTTTAGTGGTATTACTGGCAAGGACAGCTTTTCAGTCTCATTAGAACCAATAAATACTTTGTATTCGTAAGGTTCTCTAGGACATGTATTACCTGCCAAATCAGAGGGATTTATTCTAAAATAATAAGTATATCCATCAATGAGAGGGCTCATTAATATTTCTTCATTTTGCCATTCAAATTCAGCATCTCTCCATTCCAATACATCTTCCGTACCTTCCAAAAGTCTCGCATATTGTAGTTGAATATCTTTTAAGTTTTCAGTTCGATTTTCAAGAGAAACAATTAGTTGATCAGAACCAGTTAATTCATTTATAGATGCAAGTTTGACTTCGGGTTTTAATCTGTCAAAAGTGATAATTATATCACTATTTTCTTTTATTTCTTTGTTACCCGCATAATCAATTGTCCTTGATCTAATTTCAAATGTTTCATCTTGCTCAGGAGAAAACCAGTACTCTCCAGTAGAGGTAAAAGCTCCAAAGTCTTCCCAGGTTTGATTTTTTGAACTTTTATATTCTATCAAATAGGCTTGTATGTCTGCTGTATCGTTTGCTTTCCATTGAACAGTAATTCCATCTAGATTCGTAAATTCAATATCACCTTCAACAATCCATAGAGTAGATTTTGGCGGAATTAAATCAATCCTCATTTCAGTGTCGTATGTTCCTTTACTTTCGATATTCCCATTAGTATCTATGGCTATAGACTTGAAGCGATAAGTTAAGTTTCCTTCACCAGTAAAATAAGTAGATTCATTGGTGAAAAATCCTAGTAAAGTCCACTCGCCTATATTTCCACCATCTTTTTCTAGGTAATAAATGTAGTAACCTGATAAATCGTCATAATTGGAGATACTTTTCCAATTGACTTCAAAAGTGGATGCATTGCGATAGAATCCTTCTTCCACAACCCGAGAGGTAGGTGGCGTTGAATCTAAATACAGAGGAATACTGCTAATTTCACTTTTATAATTCCAAATATTAGCTTGCGGGAATGTAATCAGTATTTCTTGATCAAACCATTGTGTGTTTTGAGGATTAGAAACAACACTAGCAATAATGTTAGGACCTTGTTTTAGGTAATTCAAGTAAATTTGGAATTCATCGTTCCAGTAATCAGCACCATGGCCATCGCCTATGTCCATATCTCCGAATACATAGGCCCCATTGATGTAATAATCTCCGTAGTTGTTCGTGGCTACGTTTATACTCATGAATCCTCCCTCGTATAGGCCAATATCAGGAATTTCCACAACATGACGGAAATATGCATAGTTGTCACCTTCCCAGAAAGTGTTGTAATCTATTCCATCAACATCAGAGTCACCGAAGGGGGTACTGCCGTTTTTCCACATTGTATCGTTGAAGCTTAATTTCGTCCAATTAATGTTATCAAATAGTTCATCATGGGTAGTGGAATTAATCCATTTCCAATCTACAGCCCCGTAGGAACCTCGCTGTAGTAGTGTTGTAGTAGTTACGTAATTATATTGACTTTGAGTTCTAAACGTTAAATTGTAATATCCCTCTTCTAAAGCCTCAGGGGCGGTTGCAGTTAAAAGAACATCTTTTGTTTCACCAGGTTCAAGTTCAAAGTTATTTGG
>CETW01074324.1_pt1 | contig 11993 bp, 18 predicted proteins | sample 361381 | NCBI WGS metagenome assembly CETW01 (sample SAMEA2620570, study PRJEB7988) | marine metagenome | isolation source: saline water (ENVO:00002010), including
AAAGATGGAATACACCCAAGCCAAAAGTATTTATCTGACAAGCTGAAAATCAGTACGAGACAAGTCAGGCGATTATTACATGAATTGAAGATGATGGGATTGTTGCAATGGGTGCAGGTACAAAAGAAAAAGGGCGTAAGCAACAAATATTTCTTAGATAAAGAGATGATTGATGCACTGAATAAGAAACAGAACACCATTAAACAGAGTAAGAAACATATTGAGAGCGATAACTTTAAGCGTAAATACCTTAAAATGGTTGTGAATAATGATTAGAGGGGTGCGGACATATACGCCTACCCTCAGGGCGTATGAGTCCACCTATTAATACTTAAACTTATATTAATACTAAAAAGGAAATAAATATTATGAAAGCGAGTGAACTGAAAGAATTTGATTTAAGTGAACTTACAATACCAAAGAAAAGGTTTTCAGTAGATGGTATAGACGAATTAATTAACAGAGTGAGTAAGTACAAAAAACCACACTACATAGATGCGATAAACAGGAATAAGAGAAACCAAAAGTACTTAAATGCCCTTAATCGTGCAAATACGCACATAGAACCAACAAAACAACAACAAGAGATTGATAAGTACCTGAATGATTAAACTGGTCGATTTAATCCAATTATTCGATGATTTTTGGTACATAGATAAGCATTTACCCTCAGTCAAACCACCTAAGTTAAAAATGCAGATGATGAAATGGGAATACCCTGAAGAATTTAGCGATAAGGTCAATAAGAAACAGTGGAAGAACAAGGAACAACCTAGAACAGTGTTACTGAGCAAAGATTATGACCAATACTGGCGTGCTACGCAACTTGGCTTGACCTTACCCTTAGATGATAGAAAGTTAGTGTATATCAGGCATCAGGGTAACTCTTATAGGAAATTAGCAAAACTTTATGGTATGAGCCATGAGGCAATACGCATGAAATATCTTGGTATCTTGGTTGACCTGCAAAACAATATCAATAATCAAGGTGGTATTGATAAATATATCTCATCGTTAAAATAGCTGAATACAACTATATATTGACAACACAAGCCAAAATGGTCAATATCTAGTTATAATTAGCGATAGATTGTGTCTATCGTGCTTTTCATTAAATATTTCAATAAATTATGGATAAAATTAAACGAATCGCAAGCGATATTTGGGCTAAATACAGTGAACTTGATAGGAAATATCAAGCCATCATTGGTATAGTTGTATTAGTGATTGTAATATTTATTGTCACTTAATGGCTAAACTTACCAAAAAGAATATAGACATCATCATTCAGCATATACTTGAGAGCAAGACAATTAAAGAGGCAATCAGGTTGATTGACCCACCAATTACATTTCAGACTTGGTGTAACTATCTGGCTAAAGATGCTGACTTGATGAACAGGTATCATCAGGCAAAGGTTGCATCATGCGACTTACAACTTGCAGAATTAGACGAGGAATTAAACAAATTGACCAAAGATGCATTAGACCCAAAAGGTGTAAGCATTGCAAGAGTGAACGCTGTTAAGCTAAAACAACAGCAAATACAGTGGAACTTAGGTAAATTACAACCGAAACGCTTTGGTACAAGCACACAATTACAGGTTTCTGGTAGTAAAGATGAGCCTGTTGTATTTAAATGGCAAGAGTAGTAATCAATAATATCAACTACTTAACTTGCAAACCTACGCTGACGCAAACAAAAATAGACCAGACTCCTCGTAAGAAAATGTGATATTTTTGCAACACTTTACAATATTTGGCAGTTTTCCGCCATTTTTTACAAGATTTGGTACAAACATTGAGTCAAATTTGACAAAGCGGTACAGTTTTTGGCTCTATTACAAGGCATAAAAGATTTAGAGTAGGTCTTTTAATTTATTTATTTATTTATGTATAATTTTTATACATATTTTATGGCAGTTTAGAGCCATTTTCTACTTTAGAATCATTCTAAGGTGGGTTTTGGCAGATGACCGCCCCATATTTTTTTTCTGACTGCTAGACACTGACAATGGTTGTCAGTCACACACACAAAGAGAGGTTCTTATATGTTTTCACGCAATGATTATCTATTCAATATACTAGTCGATGATGATGCTGACCTAGTAATCCTGTCAGTAGGGGGGTTTGTATCTGATATTGAGCGTCAGGAATTTGCTGACCTGCTCGATAATACCATTAGAAATAAAAAATTGATTTTATTTCGTAAAAGTTTGTCTGACAAAATAACAGTACAAAATAAATCTAAAACAATTCACTAAAAAAGAGGTAAAATATGAGCCTATACGAAAATATTAATCGTAGGAAACGCAAAGGTATATCAAGACCAAAGAAAAAAAGCACAATTTCAGCTAAAGCATACAAAGATATGCAAAAAGGGTTTCCAAACAGTAAAAAAAACAAGGCAAAGCGTAAAAGAAAAAAGACTAAGTAGATGCGAACTATTGAGCAGGATATTCTGTCTTGGTCAAAGGACTTTCTTGAACACCCTAACCCTTTGCTTGGCAATAAACCAGTTTGCCCTTATGCAAAAACCGCCAGAAAAAACGATAAAATTAAAATTTTGGTGGTTGACGATGGCGAGGATTTAATAAGGAACATAATTGTAGAGTGCAATAGGTTTCATAAAAATGGCAAGGATATTTGTATTATTGCTTGCCCTGACTTAGAGGTTACATCAGATGAGGTTGATGATTATGTTCATGCCCTCAATCATGTCTTTGTACCCAAAGATGTTTATTTAATGGCATCTCACCCTCATACCGATATTGAGAGTGTAGATTTTTTAGAAAATACTGACTGGCAGTCAGATAATGAGTTTCTTATGATTTTAATACAATCATACGAAAAACTTGAAAGTGCTAGTGATATTCTTAAAAAGCAGGGTTTTTACAAACACTGGTCAAAAGATTATTACGAGGCAACAGTCTTAAAACGAAAAACTTATGAAAGGTTAAAAAAATGCGAGGAATGAAAAAAACTGCTAAAGGCAGTAAAAGAAAAGATAAGAAAAAAGGTAAGAAAAAAGGTAAGAAAAAATGAGCCAATTCACTGAAAGAGAACTAGCACACTTGCAACAATTAATGTTTGGTGGGCAAATGACTGAAAGAGAAATGTTAAGAAAACTTGTAAAAAAAAATCTTAAAAACACTCTAGGCGGTCAATTTACTGAAAGAGAGGCTATGCAGTTAATGAATAGTGGCTATAACCCTTTTCGTAGAAGATAGCAATGTCTATCACCTATAGAGGTGAGCGATTTAGCGGATATAATAAACCTAAACGCTCTAAAAAGGGCGGTAAAAAGTCTGTTGTACTCGCAAGAGAGAATGGCAAAGTCAAAATGATACGATTTGGCGATGCCAATATGAAAATTAAAAAAAATATTCCATCAAGGCGTAAAAGTTTTCGTGCAAGGCATGGGTGCGATAAGGGGGGTTTGAGTAAACTATCCGCTAGGTATTGGAGTTGTAAAGCATGGTAACATGGCAAAAGAAATTATTATACCCTATAAGCCTAGACCTTATCAAAAAGTCTTACACGATTTAATAGACAAACATCGTTTCGTTGTAGCGGTGTGTCATAGGCGATTTGGTAAGAGTTTGGCTCTTACAATGCACATGATACGAGAGGCATTGAAAACCAAGAAACCGAACTGGCGTGGATATATTGTGACTCCAACAATCAGCATGGGCAAAGCAATCCATTTTGATTATTGGCAAACTATGACAAAAAACATACCTGATGTAGTTTTTAACAAGACTGAACTCAGTTGTGAGTTTTCAAATGGTAGTCGTATGCAGTTGGTCGGTGCAAATGATGGTGGTGAGCGTCTAAGAGGGCGTGCCATTGACTTTTGTTGCATTGATGAAACACAAATGGTTAATGAGGAATTATTTAACCAGATTATTAGACCTGCATTAGTTGATAGAAATGAATTAAATGGTGAAAAGACCAGATGCGTTTTCATTGGTACACCAAAGCTACAGAATTATTTTTATAAAGTTTATCAGCACGCAATAAGCGAAGAAAGCGGTAAAGAGTGGCAAGGTTTACTTTTACCAGTCAGTGAAACAAAAGTTGTACCAGACGATGAGTTAGAGCAAGCTAAAAAGATTATGGGTCTGGACTCATACGAGCAAGAGTTTGAGGTTTCGTTTAGTGCAAACATTAGTGGCTCATATTATGGAGCGTATGTGCAGAAAGCATACGATGAGGGTCGCATTGGACAAATTGATGAAGATGTTGACCTAGAGACTGAGGTTTATGCAGACATCGGCATTAATGACATGACAAGTTTATGGTATGTTCAACGCAACAGACATGAATACAGGTTTTTAGAGTATGAAGAATATAGCGGTGAGGGTTTACAATATCTAGCTGACTTACTACATAAGAAACAATACAACATAACAAGAGTTGTTATGCCTCATGACATCAAAGTGAGAGATTTAAGTTTAGGTGTATCAAGGTTTCAGATACTAAGCGAGTTAGGCATCAATAACATTGATATAGCACCTAAAATACCGATACAAGATGGCATCGCTCAAGTAAGACATCAATTCGATAATTTTTGGTTTGATGAGAGAATGTGTGCCTTAGGTATTAACCATTTAAAAGGTTATACCAAAGTTTACGATAGCAGGCACAATATTTTCAGGGATAGACCCTTGCATAATGAGCATAGTCATTGTGCTGATGCACTTAGAACTGGTTTAGCGGTAGGCAATATGCGTACAAGCGACTGGTCACAACCTTTAGAATATAACTCAGCAGGAATAGTTTAATTTATGGCAAGAAGAAAAAATACAAAAATTACCGAAGATGAATTGAAAAATTTAATCGGTAATCATATTACCACCAGTGAAAGTTATTATGGTGGTACATTATCGCAAGAGCGTGAAAGAGCAGTAGAATATTATCTTGGCTCAGAAATGGGTAACGAGATTGAGGGTCGTAGTCAGGTTATATCAAGCGATACTGCTGATGCAGTTGAGAGCCTTATGGCACAACTGATGAAAATATTTACTGCAAGCAATCAGTTGTTCAGAGCAGAGCCAGTAGGTGCAGAGGATATAGAGGTCGCAAAACAAGCATCAGATTACATCAATCATATTTTCTATAAAAAGAATGAGGGTTGGGTATTGCTACACAACATGATTAAAGATGCACTCATTGAAAAAAATGGTTTTTTAAAAATATATTGGGAAAAATCAGACAAGGTAGAGCGTGAGGAATACGAAAGCCTTGATGATGAACAGTTTACTGAGTTAGTTGCAGATGACGATGTTGAGGTTATCGAACATACAGAAACAATAGATACAGACATGATACCTGAGGGTATTGAGGTTGATGCAGATGGTATGATGGAAATACCAACGCCACCGATGCAAACACCTGATGGCATGATGATTGATAATGGTATGATGCAAAGTGTACCTGCTCCAAAAAAACATGACATCGTTGTGCATCGCACTATTAAAAATGGTCAGGTCAGAATAGATGGCATACCACCAGAGGAATTTTTAATTGAGAGCAGAGCAAAAAGTATAAACACTGCAAACTTTGTTGCTCAACGATGCAGAAAAACCAGAGGTGAATTATTAGAATTAGGTTTTGATAAAGATATAGTAGAAACCATACCAAGTGCATACGAGTCAGAATACAATAGCGAGGAAGAGGCAAGGCACGATGATACTGACAGAAACAGTCAAAAAAATAATTTAGATTACGCAACTCAAGAGGTCGAAATTTATGAGTGTTATGTCAAGTGTGATTATGAGGGTAAAGGTAAAGCAGAATTACGCAAGGTAACAGTTGCAGGCAACAATGGTGCAATCATGCTTGATGATGAGCCATACGATACAATGCCTTTTGTTAGTTTAACACCAATCATTATGCCTCATAGATTTTATGGTAGGTCAATAGCTGAGATGGTTGAAGATGTACAAACTGTAAAATCATTCATCATGCGGTCTATTAACGATAACATTTATGGACTTTCAAACAACAGATTAATTGTAAACGATAGTCTGACAAACATATCTGATATTTTAACAAACAGACCTAACATGATTGTAAGAGTAAAAGGTTCACCGCAAGAGGCGGTATCGTCACTACCTGCTCAACCAATCAATGACATCGCATTTCCTATTTTAAAATATTACGATGAACTGAAAGAGCAAAGAACAGGTGTATCTAAAACATCAATGGGGTTAAATGCAGATGCACTTAACTCGCAAACATCTACTGGTCTTAATCAAGTTATGAACTCAGCACAATCTCGTATTGAGTTTTTTGCAAGAACATTTGCAAATACTGGTATTAAAGATTTAGGTAAAAAAATATTTGAGGTGGTTGTAAAACATCAAGACAAAGACGATGTTGTGATGGTTACTAATAAATTTATTGCATACAAACCTTATGAGTGGCGTGATAGATGCAACATAACAATTACATCAGGTTTAGGCAGTGGCAGTGAAGATAGAAAGATGCTTTTCTTAAATAATATATTAGAGCGTCAAATACAGGCACTAAGACTACAAGGCAACCCAGAATATCCTTTAGTTAATCTTGATAAGATATTTACAACACTACAACGCATGGTTGAAACCGCAGGTATGCAAGATGCAGAACAATTTTTCCTTGACCCATCAACGCAAGAATTACCTCAACCTCAACCTAAACCACCAACTGAGTTTGAGAAAGTCAGTCTTGCACAAATACAAGGTGAAAATCAGCGTAAGCAAGCTGACCTTAAATTCCAAAGAGATAAAATGATGTTAGATTTTCAAAAAGCATTATTAAAGTTTGAGTCTGACATAACAAGCATGGAAATACAAAGCAACAAAGATATTAACCAAGAGGAAATAAAATCAAGAACTAAATTAGCGGTAGAAGAAATGCGAGAAATGATGAAATCATTTAGTATTGACGCACCTGAGGTACAACCTCAACAACAAGTTAATACAGAACTACCTAAAACAATACCGCAAGCACGATTTAATTTACCTAAGTAATTTATGCACGATGAAGATAAACTGCATCAAGAGATGCAGGTTGGTCAGGATATAGAAATCCTGTTACAAAACGAAAGACTAAAAAAAGCGTTTGATGATTTAAAAAAAATCTATTTAAACGAAATGATTAACACAAAATTGCAAGACGATGACGCAAGACGTAAGTGTTATGAGTTATATCACACTGTTAATCAGTTTGAGAAACATCTTGAGGAATATGTAACGACAGGAAAACTGGCTAAACAAACATTAAAAGATATTAAAAAGTTTTAAGTATTCTTAGGGTCAACCAGATATGGAACTCTAGAATCGGTTTTGCAATTATGCAAAGCTGAATATGAAAGGACAACTCATGAGTGAGGAAAGTCTAAGTACCACGCAAGCTACTGATGCAATAGTGGGGTTGTTAGGTGAGGGTGAAGATATTACCGCATTGCCAACAACAAGCGAGAGTAGCGTAAAACCTGTTAAGCAGGTAAGCGAAAGTGAAACATCTGAGAACGCAACTGGTCAAGTCGAAGAACAACCAGATGCTTTTGTTGACGATGTTGTAACTGACGCTGACCTTGAATCTCATGCTGAACAGGAAGAAACAGATATTGAACAACAAGCAATCGAAGAAACCCAAGATGCTCAACCTATACCAACCTTTAAGGTCAAGGTAGATGGCGTAGAGTATGAGGTCAATCAAGATGAGTTAGTTGCAGGGTATCAGCGAGATTCAGATTATAGGCGAAAGACTGAAAGTTTATCTATAGAGCGTCAGTCATTCAGAGATGAAACTGATAAAAAAAATCAGGAAATAAATCAACGAATGGATATGGCTAATCAAGCTATCAATCTTGCCAATCAACAACTCGGTTTAGAAGAACAAAACATCGCTCAGTTAATGGAAACCGACCCAACTGAGGCTCAAAGACAATTATTTTTTCTTAATCAAAAGAAACAAGCGTTGGTTCAAGAGCAACAGAAACTGACTGAGGCACGCAATCAGGAATTGCAAAAATACATTGCAAGTGAAAACCAAAAACTTTTACTTGAAATGCCTGAGATGCGTAACCCTGACACTGCAAAGCAAGTTAGGGGTAAGATGAGGTCATTTTTGACACAACAAGGTTTTTCTGAGGAAGAAATGAAAGGCATCACCAATCACAAAGTATTTAAAATTGTAGATATGGCGGTGAAATTCAACGAGTTAAAAGGCAAGCGTAGTCTAGTGCAACAAAAGGTACAAAATGCACCTAAAGTTGTAAAAGGCGGTGTTGTTCAAAGCAAAGAGGCTAAACAAAAGCGAATTGCAGACGATAAGATGGCAAGGCTAAAAAAATCTGGCAAAACTGAAGATGCAACTGACATTCTAAAGTCTATTTTTGAAAACTAAAAATAACTTAACTTTAGAAAGGTAAAGAACGATGGCTTTATTATCAAACAGTAAAACATCATTTGATACTTCAGGCAAAACAACTAAGGAAAATCTAGGCGATGTTATTTCTAACATCTCACCTTTTGAGACTCCTTTTATGTCAAGTATCAAAAAAGTCTCTACATCTTCTACAAAGGTTGAGTGGTTAAAGGACTCACTCGCATCACCTGTAGCAAACAATGCTCAGCTTGAGGGTGAGGTATATTCTGCAACCTCTCAGTCAGATGTAACAAGACTAAACAACAACACACAAATCAGTGCAAAATCATTTGCGGTTACTGGTACTCAAGATGCAGTAGACTCAGCAGGTCTAGCAACTATGAGTGCATATCTTTTAGCAAAAAACGCAAAAGTTTTGAAAAACGATATTGAAACATCTATTTTTCAAAATGGTGCTAAAAATGCAGGTAACGCCTCAACTGCAAGACAATCAGCAGGTATTAACTGTTGGTTAGGTACTAATACCAGTGCAGGTACAGGCGGTGCTGACCCAACTGCTCTTGAGGGTGCTAATGCGAGAACAGACGCATCAGCAGGAAACCTAAGAGCGTTGACTGAAACATTGCTTAAAGCAGTAAGTAAATCAGTATGGGATAATGGCGGTAATGCTGACACAATTTATGTTGGTTCAGCTAACAAGCAAGTTATCTCAACATCATTTACTGGTGGTGCTACTAAGCAAGTACAGACTCCTGACAAAACGATTGTAGGTGCCGTCGACGTTTATATTGGCGATTTCGCCTCTTATAACGTGGTACCCGCAAGACACATGAGAGCAAGAGATGCACTTGTTATAGACCATAGCCTTTGGGAAATGGCAGAACTAAGACCATACAAAGTAGAGGAATTAGCAAAGACTGGCGATAACAGACAGTATTTACTAACTACTGAGTGGTCATTATGTGCCAAGAACGAGGCAGGTAATGGTGGAATATACGATTTATCATAATCGTAATCTAACTAGCATAGGGTGGGTAACCACCCTATGCACTGAGAGGAATTTATGAACTACAGAGATATATCTACTGAAAAAGTAACAACATCAGCAACATCAGCACAATCATCTGCAATAGACGATGGTATCTTTACAATCAGACTGGTAACAACAGTTGATAGTCATTTTGTAATAGGTGCTAACCCTACTGCAACAACAAACGATGCTTTCATACCTGCTAAGACTGAGTTTTTTTTAGGTGTTAAACCTACAGAGAAAGTTGCGGTCAGAACAACAACAGGTAGTGGCTTGGCTTTCATAACTGGAGTAACATTCTAATGGCAAAATATGGTTATCCTACTGCATTTGGTTTAGCAAACAATCAAACTGTAGCAATCGGTGCATCATCTGCACAATCACCCCAACTAACAAACTCACTTAATCACTACAGAGTCATTCCAACTTGCGATTGTCTAATCGAAATAGGACTTAATCCAACTGCGGTAAACTCTAGTGCAGTCTTACCTGCATTTACGATTGAGTATTTAGTAATTCCAGTAGGCTCTAAAATAGCAGTTAAGTCGTTAAGTGGGTCAACAGGCAACTTACATATAGCTGACGCAATAAGATAATGTTAGGCGGAAGATTAACACAAAGAAAAAACATACGCTCACCCAAAAGATACAGGGATAGACGAACAGACATATCTGGTTTTGGTATCAAGTATGATGATGGTAGTGGTGGCGATTTTTTTCTATTACTTACTGGTGGTGGCAATGATGGCGATAACCTTAAACTTGCAGAGGCAAGGACTGTATCAATAAACACTGAAGAACCTATTAGTGGTTAATGGCAAAAAGAATTAAAAGTTTTACGCCTCATGAGCGTATTCAAAAGCGTACATCTATTGGCAACCCAAACAAAACAAGATTAAAAACATCATCAATGAATAAACACAAAAGATTAAACAAGGGATTATAAATGACTGATAAGAAAATTAGTGAATTAACATCAATGACATCGGCACAAATAGCCAATGATGATGAAATTGTTATATCAGATACATCAGCAACGCAGACTAAAAAAGCAGGTATTGGTGAACTAGCAACATTTTTTGGAGTCAATACCGAAGGAATTCAAGATACTGTTGGTGCGATGTTTACTGGTCATTCTTCTCATGCAGGAATAACACCAGTATATGATGACCCTAACGGACATTTAATTTTTAGTTTAGCAGGCGGTGTAACTACTGCTGAAATGGGATTTTTAGCAGGAACGACATCAGACATACAAACTCAATTTAATTCAAAAGCACCACTGGCAAGCCCTGCATTAACTGGCAACCCAACTGCACCCACGCAAACTGCTGATAACAACAGTACACGACTTGCAACTACTGCTTATGTTCAAACAGAATTAACTAACTATGCAAGTGATAACGCAACCTTTACAAACAAAGGTGGAGCAATATCACAATGGACTAATGATGCAGGCTATATTACTGCATCATCTACAGACACCCTCACAAATAAATCAGGTAATATCTCTCAATTTACTAACGATAGCAATTATCTGACATCATCTAGTACAAACACTCTCACAAATAAATCTATTGATGGAGCAGGTAACACGATTACAAATGTTCCATACACTGCAATATCCAATATTGTTGATACTGACATAACATCAGTCAGTGCAACTGACAATGAATTAGCGTCAAGTAAGGCAATTAAGACTTATGTTGATGCACAAATATCAGGCATTGATACTATTGCAGAGGCAAGTGACTCAAATATATCGTCACCATCAGCAGGTCAAATACTTGTTCATGATGGCACTGATAGTTTTGATAACCAAACTAGCACTGTAACTTTATCTGGTGCGGTTACTGGTACTGCAAACATGGATTCATCTGGTGATTTTGCAATCACAACTACTATCCCAACTAATACAATCACAATTAATGGTCAATCCGTTGCTTTAGGCGGTTCAGCTACTATACCATCAGTGCTACAGTCAGGTGGTACATTTACTGGTGAGTTGCACCTTAATGATGATGTATTGCTTTCATTTGGCGGTGCTAGTGGTAGTGGGGATTTTTCAATCAGTCATGACTCATCATCTAATAAAACAATTTTTGCAGAGGGTGGAGCAGGTGATTTAGAAATTAGAGCATCAGATTTTGTAGTTAAAAATGGTGCAAACAACAAAACAATGATTAACGCTGAAGATGGCGGTAGTGTAGAGTTGTTTGAAAATAACACAAAAGTTTTTGAAACAAGTGCAACTGGAGTTGACATCACAGGTAATATAGTTGTTTCTGGTACAGTTGATGGCGTTGATGTTGCCTCATTAAACACAACAGTTGGCAACTTAGCAACAGTTGCAACCAGTGGATTATATTCTGACTTATCTGGTTCACCAACTTTAGCAACAGTTGCAACATCTGGTGCATATTCAGACTTATCAGGTACGCCAACTATACCATCTGCAATAGGTGGAGCAACAGGCGTTGACTTCAACGATAATGTTAAAGCAAGGTTTGGAACAGGAAACGATTTAGAAATCTATCACGATGGCAACCATTCAGTAGTACAAGATGCAGGTACAGGACACCT
>CETW01167707.1_pt1 | contig 11975 bp, 7 predicted proteins | sample 361381 | NCBI WGS metagenome assembly CETW01 (sample SAMEA2620570, study PRJEB7988) | marine metagenome | isolation source: saline water (ENVO:00002010), including
GGATTTACTAAGAAATTTCCATCAATTCTTGCTACTCTAACTTCAGAAATAGGGCCATCAAATGGAATATCCGATAATGACAGTGCTGCAGAGGCAGCTAAACCAACTAATGCATCTGGCATTACGTTTTCATCATGAGACATTAATTGTATCATTACCTGAGTTTCATTATAATAATCTTTTGGGAATAAAGGTCTAAGAACCCTATCAACAATTCTCATTGTTAAAATCTCCTCATTACTTGGTCTAGCTTCTCTTTTGAAAAAACCACCTGGAAATCTTCCTGCAGATGCAAATTTTTCTCTATAATCAACTGTTAAAGGAAGAAAATCTAGTGTTGATTCTCCATAATTGGAAACAACTGTTGATAGGAGCATACAGTTACCCATTTTTATAACTACGGATCCGTGTGCTTGCTTTGCAAGTTTGCCTGTTTCAATGATAATCTCTCGTCCATCATTTAAAACAATTGTTTTTGATAAAGGTTTTGGGTTCATAATCTAGTTTTGGTTTAAATTAATTGTTGTGTGAGTTATAAGACAACCAAACTAAATTTACTTTCTGATACCAAGTTTTTTTATTATATCACGGTATCTTTCAATATCTGTTTTCTTTAAGTACTCGAGTAAATTTCTTCTTTTTCCTACCATTTTAACTAAAGATTTCTCTGTATTAAAATCCTTTGCATTATTCTTAAGATGATTAGAAAGATCGTCAATTCTCTTAGAGAAAAGTGCAACTTGACTTTCTGTAGATCCAGTATCTTTTTTACTTTTTCCGAACTCCTTAAAAATATCTTCTTTTTTGAGTACTTTCATTCAATTATTTTTGAGCCGCAAATATAGTAGTTTATATTTAAATAAGTAAATTATTTATTCATATTTACGTAAGGGAGAATTTTGAATTAAATCTAAGTAAAGATTAATTTTCTTCTTTAAATCTTTTCGATGGGTAATAAAATCTAGAAAACCTTTTTCTAATAAAAATTCACTTCTTTGAAATCCTTCAGGCAAATCTTGACCTGTCGTATCCTTAACAACCCTGGGGCCAGCAAAAGCAATAAGAGCTTTTGGTTCTGCTATATTGATATCTCCAAGCATCGCAAATGAAGCAGTAGTACCACCAGTAGTTGGATCAGTACAAAGAGATATATATGGTAAACCCGCTTCAGATAAGTCATTAAGTCTAGCAGATGTTTTAGCCATTTGCATAAGAGATGTGGCAGACTCCATCATTCTAGCTCCACCTGATTTTGAAATAATTATAAGAGGGTACTTTTTTTTAATTGCGAAAGTTATTGCCTGTGATATTTTTTCACCTACAACAGATCCCATTGATCCTCCAATAAATTTAAAATCCATACATGCAACTACTAGCTCCCTTCCGAAGGACTTTCCATATCCAACTCTAATTGCATCATTTAGGTTAGTTTTAATTTGTGCATCTTTTAGCCTTTCTGAATATTTTTTTTGATCTTCAAATTTTAAAAAGTCAATTGACTTCATTCTAGAGTTTAACTCTTTAAATGTATCGTCAAATAATATTTCAAAATATTCTTTGCTTCCAATATGGACATGGTAGTCATCTTCAGGACTAACATATAAATTTTTAGCTAACTCTTTCGTTTCAATTATTTTACCACTAGGAGTTTTGTACCAGAGTCCGGCAGGAATATCTTTCTTCTCTTCAGTTTTTGTACTAATATTTTTGTTTGTTCTTTTGAACCAACTCATGCTATTAGAATTTAATCTAAGGTATTGATATTATTTAAATCTTCAAAAGCCTTAATAAGTCTTATTTTCAAAGTTTCTTCTCCTGATCTAAGCCAAACTCTTGGATCATAATATTTTTTGTTTGGTATATCACTTCCCTCAGGATTACCAATCTGAGTCATAAGATAACTAGAATTTTTTAACATGTAATCTCTAACTCCTTCAGTAAATGCAAATTGTAGATCTGTATCAATATTCATTTTTATAACACCATAGTCAATTGCTTCTCTAATTTCTTCAACTGATGATCCAGAGCCACCATGAAATACAAAATCAAGAGAGTTAGAAGGTAAATTAAATTTATCTGAAACATATTCTTGTGAATTTTTTAAGATTTTTGGAGTAAGTTTTACATTTCCTGGCTTATATACTCCATGAACATTTCCAAATGCGGCAGCAATCATAAAATTATTACTTATTGAGCTTAATTCTGAGTAGGCGTATGCAACTTCCTCAGGTTGAGTATAAAGTTTTGATGAGTCAATATCTGTATTATCAACTCCATCTTCTTCTCCTCCTGTAACTCCTAGTTCAATCTCTAAAGTCATTTCAAGATCTGTAATCTTCTTAAGATATTCTTTACATGTTCTTATATTATCTTCAATAGGTTCATCGGAAAGATCAATCATATGAGATGAAAATAACGGATATCCATTTTTTTTATAAAATTTATTACCAAAAGTTATAAGTCCATCTATCCATGGGAGAATTTTTCTTCCACAGTGATCTGTATGAATTACCACTTTAGTTTCATAGTGATCAATTATATTATGTATATGATGTGCTCCTGATATTGAACCAGCTATTGATGCTTCTAAATTTTTGTTATTCATGCCTTTTCCAGCAATAAAATGAGACCCTCCGTTGGAAAATTGAATTATTACAGGACTATTAATTTCTGAAGCTGTTTCAAGTACAGAATTAATTGAATTTGAGCCCGAAACATTTACAGCTGGAAGAGCAAATTTTTTTTCTTTTGCAAGTTTATAAAGTTGTTGATTTCTCTTTCCGTAAATAAAGTTGTTTTTCAAAATGAATTTCGTTAATTCTTGTCAAAAATATTAAACTTATTTTTAAAAAGGGTAATTTATTCCAATATTAAATACAGCTTTTTTTAATGCCAAATCAGTTAGCCATCTTTCAGTCTTGTTTTTTGAAGGATTATAGGTTTTGAAAGCAGTATCCAATCTAAAAACAAAGAAGTTAAAGTCATATCTTAATCCAATGCCTGTTCCTAAAGCTAGTTCACTTAAATCTTTAATACTATTAAACTTCATTGAATTATCCGAAACATTATCTGAAACATTCCAAATATTTCCAGAGTCGATAAATATTGCACCTTTAAGCTTTCCCAGTATTTCTTTTCTATACTCAATGCTAAGGGAAATTTTAAGATTTGCCTCATTAAACTCATTAATATTTTTGCTACTGCCAGGACCTAGTTTATAGGCTTTCCAAGCTCTGTTGTCATTTGCACCTCCAGCATAATAAGATCTAGAAAAAGGTATATAATCTGAATTTCCGTAAGGTATTGCTATCCCAAAAAATCCTCTTGTTGCAATTATATCATTATTTTTTAGAGAAAAATGTTTAATATAATTGATTTCAGTCTTAAAATATTGAGAGGGAAGAATATCTGATATAACTACTTTCTTGTTAGAATTTTGATTATTTTTTTTAATCAAAGCGTTGAATAGATTACCAATAGTCTCAACCTTAAATCTTAATTGAGAAAAGTCTTCATCTAGAATATTATCTTGGGTATTTATTAATAATGAAATTGAGGATCCAATTATTAAGTTATTTTGAGTTAGTCTTTCCTTTCTTTCAAGAATTGTACTTACATCTTTATATAGATCTGAATTTGATTCAATACTAGTTTGATTGTTTAATACTTGATTTATAAAATTTTCTGCTCCATTTGGCACAGTTAAATTTCCTTCATAATCCAAAGAGGATTGATTAAAGTTATATAAAGATGATATGTAATTTAAATTATCATATGAATTCCTATAGACATTGAAATAGTTTGAAATATTTTTATTATTTACATACTCAAAATCTAATAATTTAAAGTTAAATTTTTTATTTGGTGAATGATTCCAGCTAATTTCATAATTAGCATTATAATATTGCTTATCTAGTCCTATGTTCTTCTGTATTGATGATCCAATAATTATATTCGTACTAGGATCCATTTCTTTAGAAATAAATCCAAGTTTAATTGGAAATAAAATTCTAGGAATACGAAGGTTAAGATTACCTCCAAGTTCAAAAAGATTAAAAAATTCATCTCCTGGTAGATTTATATCAGTTGATGCTCCAATTGAATTTTTTAGATTAATAGATAAATTTTCAGTTCCTCTAAAAAGATTTCTAATACTATAGTTTGCTCCAAAAGAAATGCCAAAATCTTCAATGTTTGAGTGGGTAAAGTCTAAATCAAATCCTAATGAGAATCTTTCTCTAGGTTCAAGATAAATATATGTATCAAGATAATTATCAGTTTCAGAATATTGTATTCTTGGGTATTTAAATGCTCCTAGATTTGAGTAATATCTTGAAGTTAATAATTTTTTATTCTCATTATAAATTTCATCCTTTTGAAAAAATAAAGGTTCAGTAAGTGATTTAGGAGAATACTTTAAAATACCTTTAGAAAATATTCCTACACCATTATAGCTTAAAGAATCTGTATAAGAATCAAAGTTGGACAGTTCATCAATTGACTCTATAAAAATATTAATATCTCTAATCCTCTTTTTAGAGTATAAGCTTTTCTTACCAACCTTTGGAGTATTTATATTTATAAAAATTGGAACTTGTTTTGAACTGCCTAAACTATCAATAAACACCTTATAATTGAGACTTCTTTGCTGGTAGTTATAAATCCCATTATTTCTTAATAAACTTGTGATTCTGTCTCTTTCATTTACTAAATTATCAATAGAAAAAGGTTCGCCCTCTCTTATATAACTTTTATCAGTATTATTTAAAATTATATCCTCAATATCTTTAGAATTAATATTATAAGTTATTTCATCAAAAGTATACCTGTTGTTAGTTTTTACATTATATAGAATTTGTGCCTGATTATTGTTAATTATCGTATCAACATTAATCTGTGAATCAAAATATCCGTTATTATTATAATATTGCTTAATTCTTGAAATATTATCATTAACGTCTACATCATTTAGTTTAATTGGCTTTTCACCTAGATTTTTTAGAAATGTATTGAATGATAGGTTATATCTTTTAAGTTGATTTATCTGTTTATAAGAAATTAAATTATCAAGTCTTCTGTATCTTGACTCCTTTTTATTTAACCATTCGTTAAACTTTTCATTTGGGTTATCACTGCTTAGATTATATATATATAAACCGACAGGAATACCAAAGACTTTATTATTGGGTTTTGGATCAACTAAAAATCTAAAAGGTGAATTACTTACTGAGTTGTCGTCTATTATAAATTTATTTTCAGTAAGAATAGGTTCTTCAAATGATTTATAAATATTTGAACTACAGCTTGTTAAAGTTATAGTAATAAATAATAAAAGAGTGTTATATTCTTGTTTTTTAAACAAAATTTACTTTTTACAAAAGTACACTATTTACTTAAAATATTCTTTGCTTATATGCCTCATAGGCGATAACCGAGAATGCAACTGATACATTTAATGAATCAATATTTTGTATTGGTATATTTATTGTTTCATCACATAAATTAGTTATGCCTTTTGAAATACCTCTATCTTCAGATCCTAAAACAATAGCTATTGATTTTTTTAAATTATAATCATAGATTATCTTTTCACCTTTCTCAGATAATCCAATTATAGAGATATCATTTGTTTTTAAGTGATATACCGCATCTTTTAAATTTTTTACTCTTGCAATTTTAACTTTAAATGCACCACCTGCTGAAGTTTTAATAACATCTGAGTTAACAGGAGCTGAATTATCTTCTGAAATAATAATTCCATTTATATTAAAAGCAGCACAGGTTCTTATAATAGCCCCAAAATTTCTTGTATCTGTAATACCATCAAGAAGAACATAAATCCTATGATTTTTATTATCCTTTGTTTGACTTATTAATTGCTCAATAGTTATTATATCAATTGGTGATATTAAAGCAATTATACCTTGATGATTCTTATTATGTAGTTTATTAAATTTTTCACTTGGTGCAAATGAAAATGGAATTGAATTTTCCTTAAGAATATTTATAATTTTTTTTTGATTTGGATTTAAAGAATTATTTCTTTTAAAAATAACTTTATTAATAGATTTTCCGCTATTTATTGCTTCAAGCAATGGTCTTACCCCGTATATTTTTATTTCTTTATTATTATTCATAAAAAAAGGAGGTTTTTTGCAAAACCTCCTTTAAGTTATTAGTAATTGTAATTATTTACAAATACTCATTCCAGAAAGTGCGCCAACTGTACCAGATGCTGCACCACTTCCATTAGGGTATGCCCCGTAGGAAACTACATCTTGAGTTTTACCAGAAGGAGATGTATGAGAAATTTTGAATCCAACTTCGTCATCATATCTTCCAGATTGCCACTCCCACTTCATAGTTTGAGCACTAGCTTTTACTTCAAAAGTAAAAGTATTAGTACTCCAACCTGCAGTATTTCCTATTAGTGTAGATACACCATCAATAGTAACTTTAAGTGCTTCACCAGTAGACCAACCATCACCCCAACTATCAGTTGCAGCAATAGTATAAGTTCCAGCTACAGCCTCAACTTCACCTTCAGGTAGTACACATGTGATAATAATTGGATATTGGTATGGTGATCTAAAGTAAGATCCAGTTAATGGTCCTGTAACAGTATTAGAAGAATACGAATTTCCATCAGATAAGTTTAATACAAATCTATGTAAAATAGTATCTCCACCATTATAACCACCAACTAATGAACCAGCTTCAGTTAATGACATAGATACAGAAAAGTTAGGTAAACCAACTTCACCAGTAGTCATTTCAGACTTAGAAATAGTCTTAACCATTGTTTCATTATTTCCACCATTAGACACGTACCAGTCTACGCTTTCAGTTAAACCACCGTTTTCTTTGTCGTGTGGTTCAAGAGTTACACTCCAGTTTGAATTAGCGGCATCAAAGAAAGAATAACCACCGCTTTGAGAAATTGTTCTTAAGGCAGCACCTTTTTCCCAATTTTCTAGCATGTATTGACTTAACATTTCATAACCACCATAGTCATCAGAAGAATACTCTTTTGTACATGATGAGATAGTCATTAAAATTAAACCGCTTAATAATATATTTATTTTTTTCATAATATTATAATTTAGTCGACCGCTGGTCCGTTAGAATTCCAAAATACTCTTCCAGTTAAAGCAGTTTTCTGAGTAACATTAGAGTTGTTAGCTGCATAATTCTGTGGATACCACATTGATACAGGGAATGGTCCTGGATCAGCTTCCAACATAGGTTGCAAGTTCTTAGGATATCCATTTCTTCTGTATGAATTATATGCATCAATACCGTTACCTCTTTGAGTTACCCAAAACTCTTCAGCCCAAAGCTCAAGTTTTGCATCTAGAGTTGCTGCTGAACCCCATTCAATTGCAAAGGCTGCTAAATAAGCATCCTTTGTAGCTGCTGGGATAGCAGGAACAGCTGCTATATGATCATCTACTTTATCTATAAAGTTACCAATCCCAGCTAATGTACTAGCTGTAGGATCTCCTCCAGTATTTACAGCAACTTCTGCATCAAGGAAATTCATGTATGAAGCTAATACAACAGGAGTTATACCAGCACCACCATATCCATCACCTTGTCCAGCAGATGCGAATGTACTTTCATCAAAAGCACCTCCAGCTGGATAAACACCTTGAAGTGTTCTTTTAAATCCATCTGGTGGAATACCTTCGTCATATCCGTGATCTCTTCCCCAGTATCCTTCTGGAAGCGAACAGTAAACACCGTAAGCTACATAGTGAGGTGGGTAATAGTATCCAGGAACACTACATTCGAGACTTACCTCATCTACTGCTCCATCATTACCAGGAGTTGTAGGAACTTGTCTGTAAAATATGTAGTTAATTCTAGGATCTCTCATACCATTTCTACCAACCATCATTCTATTCATCATCCAATTTGACTGATAATCACTTGCACCCGAAGATGTGTAGTTATATCTGTAAATTGGTGATCTAGTATCAGGATTAGTTTCATTAGTACCCCAAGTAAACTGGAAGTCATCAGCATTATCTTTAATATAGTTAGTTATAGAATTATATGCTCCAAAGTCACCTAAATTTAGGTAAGCTCTCTTTTTAATACTATTTGCAGCTTTAATCCAACCGTTAGCATTTCCACCATAATACATGTCGTATTGAGGTGAAGGTCCACCAGCGTTAAAATTAGAAATAGCTTGATCTAAAAGAGCTAATGCAGCATCATAAACGGCAGCTCCTGAATCAGCAGCAGGATTAAGGTTCTCAGAACCTAAGTTTGCTTCTGAAAGCGGAACATCTCCGAAAAAGTCAACTAACGTTAATAATGTGTATGCCTTGATTACTTGACCCATACCGATGTGGTATGTAAGTCCTTGCTCTTCAGCAAGAGTATTCATAAGCTTCATGTCCTCAAACATTCCTTGGTAAGCATTTGTCCATGAACCAGAGAATGAGTTAGGAGACCAAGCATCAGCATACATTCTATCTCCACCTAAATAGGCAATTCTAGTAAGTCTAGCACCAACGTCACCCATATCGTCAACGAAATAAGCAAAATCCTCTTGGATACCATTGATGAATAATTCAACACTAGCATTTTCAGGGCTTAATGCGTTAGGGTTTGATGTTAGATCTAATTCTGTTGTTTCACAAGCACTTAAAACTATTAGACTTGTGAAAGCTATAAGTGAAATTTTATTTAAATTTTTCATAATATCTTATTTTATAGAATTAAAAAGTAACTTTTAAACTTACACCATATCTTTTTGCACTTACACCATTAAAGTACTCAAATCCAGCACCATTACCGACACCAAGTCCTGCAATGTTTGGATCATAGTTTGTACCCGGAGGTGTGTTGTAAGCATCATACCAAAGGTTGAAACCTTGTGCAGAAATTGATGCATTTCCAAATGGAGTTTTATCTAACCATTTCTTTGGAACATCATAAGTTAAAGAAACTTCACTAAGTCTTAATACACTAGCATCCCAAACTCTAAGCTCATCAGCACCAACAATTATATTACCGAAGTAGAATGTTGCGTTATCAATTTGCTTGTTATTTGGAGAACCATCAGAAAGTACACCAGGAATTATAAATGTTAATTCTCTATCAAGTGTATCAGATGACTGACCTCTACCTAGAAGTGTCATCATATAACTTGAATACATGTCACCTCCAATTGTTGCATTAAATAAGAAGTTAAAACTTAGATTTCCGTAAGAAATCGTATTACTTAAGTTAGCGATAAAGTCAGGATTTGGATTACCAATAAATGAATACGGGTTTGTATTATAGTTAGTGTCATAAGACGTAGAATAGTTACCCGATGAGTCAATTAGTGGTCTACCTTGAGAATCTCTCTTAACTGAAGAACCAAGCATTGCACCTAATGGAAGGCCAACAACAGCAGCATTACCTCTAGTTGAGTAACCAGCATAAATAATCTGGTCAGTATCAGCTCCTAGATCAGCTACTACAGATTGGTTTGCAGTATAGTTAAGGTTTGTATTCCAATTAAACTTATCACCTCTAATTATATCAACACCAAGGTCTACTTCCCATCCTTCAGATTGGATTTCTCCAATATTTGTTCTAGTATTTGTATAACCAGTAGATGGGTCAAGAGGTCTTGAGATAATTAAATCATTTGTTTTTCTGTCGTAGTAAGAAACTTCAGCAGTTAATCTATTATCAAATAGATTTGCTTCAATACCAAACTCAATCTCAGTTAATAACTCAGGCTTAAGACCTTGATTACCAAGCTGAGAACCAGTAGAGTTAGTAATAACGTTTGTTCCTCCAACTTTAAAATCTTTTGTATCTAGATTAAGTACAGATGCAATTGGATATCCACCAGGGAATGTTGCAGATGTACCATAACTAGCTCTAACTTTTAAGAAGTCGATCGGAAGTTCACCAAAATCAAAAATTGAAGTTGGTACGAAAGAAATACTTGCAGATGGGTAAGTAATTGATCTGTTCTCCTCTGATAAGTTAGAGACCCAATCAGTTCTAGATGCAAGTGTTAAATATAAGTAGTTTTGATAATCAAACTCCGCTTGACCATAGACACCAAGTACATTTCTTTTACTGAAGTACTCGATTTCTTCTTGACTGTTAAAGTTAAAGTGTCTAAGTACCTTAAATACGTTTTGTCCAGTACTTCTAACACCGTTTCTGTCATATACATTTCCAACAGCTTGAGCACCAACGTTAAATGTAACTCCCCAATCGTCATCTAATTCATAGTCACCATTTAAAGAAATTTGGTGGTTAAAAATTGTAGCTGTGTTATTCCATTTTTCGTAGAATCCTGATCTATCCTCAACACTTCCATCAACACCACCTTTATTTTGATAACTGAAGTTATCTTCACTATAAACATCATATCCGTATTTATAGTTTAAGTTAAGGTTGTCATTAATGTCGTATTGAACAGATGCTGAACCAAATACTCTTTGAACATTCTGTCCATCACCGGTATTGTTAACAGTCCATAATGGGTGTTGTATACCATTTGATGATCTATAGTAGATAGATGCTCCAGTAATTGGATGTTCATAAGGTAATTCTGCGATACCAACAGATCTTGGAGTAAAGAATATGTATCCGTAGATAGATGATGTAGCTGCTCCACCACTACCACCAGCCGCAACTGGAGGAGTTTTGAAGTTAGTATTAGTATAGTTTATTGTACCGTTAACAGTAAACTTGTTAGATAATTGAGCTCTACCACCAAAACTAATAGAATTTCTTCTAAGAGTGTTACCAGGAGTAAATCCTTCATCATCTAAGTTACCATAGTTTACATTATAAGATACTTTACCATCATCACTTCTTCCTCTAAAGTTTATGTTAGTATTAATAATTTGTCCTGGTTGGAAAAGATCTTGAGCACTGTTATAAGGCTTCCACTCCCATAGTGAGTCCATAGAAAGACCTAATAAAGGTAGTAAGTCTCTTGCAAGGAATCTTGCATTTAAGTTACTATTATAAGGGTGCTTTAAAAATCCTGGCTGACCAGAAACTTCACCGTTAATCTGAGGTTGTCTTCCCCATCCTGCTGGACCTTCTTTGTCGAAACTAGGTCCCCAGTTTGAATAATACCAACCAAAGTTTTGGTTAAAACCGTTACCATATTGATTCTGATAATCTGGAATCATCGCAATCTCATTAACAAAATAAGAGCTGTTTACTGTTATTTCATTTTTAGATGCTTGTGTTCCACTTCTAGTAGATCCGGATTTAGTAGTAATTAAAATTACACCATTTCTACCTTCAGATCCATAAAGGGTAGCAGCAGCTAAACCTTTAAGAACGTTTACAGATTCAATATTATTAGGATCTAAATCCAGGAATCTTGAAGAACCAGTATTTCCTGATGCGAAACTTCCCGAAGCGTTTGTATCGCTTTGAAAAGGAACTCCATCAACAACAAATAAAGGTTGGTTACTAGAACTAAAGGTACTAAGACCTCTAATAATAACACTTGTTCCTGAACCAGATATACCACCTTGATTAGTTACTTGTACACCAGAGGCTTTACCAGAAAGAACACGAGCAACATCACCAGAGGCTCTGTTCTCAATCTGACTTTCGTCAACTTCAGAAACAGCATATCCTAGTGCTCTTTTCTCTCTTGTAATACCTAAACTAGTAACAATAACTTCTTCAAGTTGAGTTCCAAGGGAAAGTGAAATATTAATGACATTGCCGGCACCAACAGCTACAGCTGCAGTTTCATAACCAACAAAACTGAACTCCAGAGTCTGGCCTTCAGCAACATTAATAGAAAAGTTTCCGTCGAAATCAGTGGTTACACCAGTAGTTGTTCCTTGAACTAAGACAGTAGCCCCAGGGAGGGGTAGACCATCAGGATCAGAAACAACACCAGATACAGTTTTCTGTGCAATTGCCACTTGAGCAGTTAGCAAGAAAACCACTAGTAATCTGAATAAGCTTTTCATACTTAG
>CETW01088214.1_pt1 | contig 11868 bp, 10 predicted proteins | sample 361381 | NCBI WGS metagenome assembly CETW01 (sample SAMEA2620570, study PRJEB7988) | marine metagenome | isolation source: saline water (ENVO:00002010), including
ATTTGTCCACATACTGCAGTTCTAGAAAAAGTAGATATATGATTTAAGACAGCATCAGAAATTTCTCCACCTACATTATCAAAATACATATCGATAAAATCTTCACCAAATGAGCTAAGAGATTTATCAATATCTTCTTTTTTATAATTTAGACATTCATCAAAATGCAAAATTTCTTTACAATATTTCACTTTCTCTTCACTGCCAGCTATTCCAATAACTCTGCAGCCCATAATCTTACCTATTTGACCCACAATTGAGCCAACTGCTCCAGAGGCTGCGGAGACAACCAACGTTTCTCCTGGTTTTGGTTTACAAACTTCTAAAAAACCTAGGTACGCAGTTCTACCAGGCATACCCAATACACCAAGAGAATAAGTTATAGGTAGACTCTTATCTTGAGTAATTTTTACGACTTCTTGCTCATTAACTGTTGAAAACTCCTGCCAACCTATTTTTGCGTTTACCATATCCCCTACCTTTAGAAATTTTGATTTAGATTCAACAACTTCACCTATAACTTCTCCTTCCATAACTTCTCCAATTTCTACAGGTTTAGAGTATGATGGGCCAGAATTCATTCTACCTCTCATATATGGATCTAAAGATAAAAAACTTGTCTTTATCAATACTTCTCCAAAGTTTGGATTAATTATCTCTGATTCTTTCATTTCAAGATCTTCTTCAATATTGGGAACTCCAACTGGTCTTTTACTCAAAATCCATTTTTTATTTTTCATAATTATCCTCTCTTGGGTTATATAAATACTTAGAAATCCACTGCAAAATAACGTCTTTTATAAATAAATATCTAAATTAAGAATATCTTCCGAACTCTTAATTCAATAATAGACTACTTAATACTAATTTTGTTCATAAAATTATTTTATAAAATTTATATTTATTTATTTAAGTATTTACGTTATCCTAAATATATTACTAAATGGATATTGAGGTAATCTTGAAAAATTTTGTTGATTTAGAATTAAGAGACCCTATTCTTCTTTGTAGTTGGCAAGGTTGGCCTGATGCAGCAGAATCTGCTACCAAGTCAGTTGATGAAATCCTTAAGCAAAAAGACCCTATAGAAATTTATTCTATTAACTCTGAAGAATACTATATCTACACTGACAAGAGACCTCATGTTTCAAATCCTAAGCCTGAAAAAAGAAAAATAGATTGGCCTGAAAATAAATTTTCATTTATAAAAACAGATAATAAAAATGACTTAATTATTTTTCAAGGGGTAGAACCAGATTTATACTGGAAAAAATATATCAAGGAGTTTACATCTCTAATCAAATTCTATGATGTAAAACAAGTTATAATGGTTGGTTCATTACTTGATTCAGTACCCCATACTAGAGATCCTAGAATAAGCATAACTGCTACAAGATCAGAATTAAATAAATTTTTGGAAGGCCAAAAGTTTGCTGCACCTACTTATGAAGGCCCTGCTGGAATAACTTCCGCAATTGGTGAAATCCTGGATAAAAATAGAATTTCCACTATTTCTATATGGGGTCATACACCTCACTATCTTCAGGTTACTCATAATCCTATTTTGTCTTTTGCAATAATGAAAAAAATAAGTGATATTCTCTCTCTCAAAGTAAATTTTGATGAAATATCTAAAAGATCTGAAGAGTTTAAATCTTCCTTAAATTTAGCTTTAGAAGATCACAAAGAAATAACTAAATATGTTGAAAGATTAGAAGAGTCATATGATACAGAAGAGATGTCTAAGATTGATCCTGAACCCAAGCTCATAATCAAGGATTTAGAAAATTTTCTTAAAGAATCTAGAGAAAACCAAAATTGAAATCATTAGATAAAATACTTAATTCAAATGTCTCAGAAATTGGTTTTAATAAACATAATAATGAAACTTATTCTAAATTAAGTATAATTGGTGTAACTACTAATAGTCAGAACTTTGATAAATTCGATTGTGATTCATATATTTCTCAAAGTAATAATCTGAAATCAAATAAAAGTTTTGGAAAATATATCTCAAATGATGATACAAATACTACATTAGAAAAATTTGACTTTTTAGTTGTGTTAGATCCTGAAAAATCTAATATTAACTATTTTAGATTTGAAAAACCTATAGGACTTCAACTTAGTCATGAATCTGAAATAAATGACCTTAGATTATCAACTTTAGATTCAATAAATTTTGATATTTGTATATATGAGGCTTCTAAATTAAGTATTCTTAACCTATCAAATATCCTAAATATTAAGGATAAAATAAATTCAATAAGATCTAACTGGTTTATTTATCTTGATCAAAAGGTTTATTCGGATGAAAACTTACAATTTATTTATGATTTGGGTTTTATAGGAATAGTTATTAATTTGGATAAAATAACACTTAAGGATTATAAAAAATTAAAAACAAAACTAAGTGACATTAAAGAGATAAAAAATGGGAAAATTTGATAACAAAACAATTTCTATATATGGATTAGGAAGTGTTGGTTTCAATATCGGTCAAACTCTATTAGAAAAAAATGAAAAACTAGTAGTTAATGGTTTCGACATAAAGGAAGAAAAAATTACTATTGCAAAAGAATCAAATGCAATTTCTAACAAAATGAAAAGCTATGTGGATTCCATTCATAACAGTGAAATAATAATTCTTTCTGTTCCGACATCATCAGTTTATGAGATTTTAGAAACTTTAAGAGATCAAATATCTGAAGATACTATTATAATTGACATTTGCTCCTCTAAAAGAGCGGTTGCCGAATGGGCAGATGAATTGTTGCCAAATAATGAAATAATTGGAATATATCCTTTTATACATAGAGACTCCATACTAAATAATAATTGGGGTGTTATTTCTTATAAAAATACTAAAGATAATTCTACAGAGTGTGTAAATCTTTTTGTTAGTGAACTTGAAGGTATGAAAATCAATCTAGATCTTGCAGAACATGATAGTTACATCGCTCTTACAGAAGCAATGCCTATGATGATTATATCTAGTTTGTTGAGCATTTCTAATGATAGTTCATCTTGGAAGGAAGTCTACAAGTATTTTAATAATGATGATTTCAAAATGTTTTCTAGTCCGTTAGATAATGATCCAGTTAAAATTTTTTCTTCTATCTCTACTAATAATGATTTATTACTAGATTGGATAAAATTATACATAGGTGAACTTGTAAAAATTCAAAAAATATTAGAAAGAAATTCAGAAGATGAAATTGCTTCAGTTATAAGGAAAACATGGGAAGATAGACTTAAGATTATTAATAACATTGATCCTGGATTAGACTCAGGAGAAAATATTATTCCTTCATCCTCCGAAAATATTTTATCTCTATTTATTGGATCTAGAGCTGCTAGATTCTTCTCTAAGTCAAAAGAGATAGACAAAGATAAATATGGTTTTGAAAAGAGAATTTAATAACCACTATGTCACTTTCACTAAATAATAAAAAAACTTTAAGAGGTGATCTTAAAATCCCTGCTGATAAATCTTTATCACATAGATCAGTAATGTTTAATTCTATAGCTCAAGGAGATGCAAAAATTTCTAATTTCTTGATGGGAGAAGACTGTTTGTCTACAATTTCAGTAATGAGAAAACTTGGAGTAAAAATTGTTGTTGATGGTGAAAATGTTTACACCTATGGTAAAGGCTTAGATTCATTAATTGCCCCTCAAGAAATTTTAGATGTTGGAAATTCAGGGACTACAATAAGATTAATGTCCGGGATACTTGCTGGAAGGGACTTTAATTGTGTTCTGGATGGAGATGCATCAATAAGAAAAAGACCAATGAATAGAATTATAAAACCCTTGAATATGATGGGTGCAAATATTTCTGCAAAAAATAATAATGATAACGCACCTATAGAATTTAATGGAGGAAATCTATCATATCTTGACTATGATCTTCCTGTGGCTAGTGCACAACTAAAAAGCTCTTTGATTTTAGCAGGTATCCGGTCAAAAAATGGGATTAAGATTAAGGAAAAAGATACTTCTAGAGATCATACTGAAAGATTACTTTCAAATATGGGAGCAGATATTAATATAGATGGTTTGAACATAACTGTAAAACCCTCTTTGATTGAATCAAGAGACATAATTGTTCCAGGGGATATATCAAGTGCGGCATTTTGGATGGTTGCAGGTTCAATTCATAGTAATTCTGAGATAATGATAAGAAATGTAGGGATCAATGAAACAAGAGCTGGAATAATATCTGTATTGAATAGAATGGGGGCATCTCTAGAGTTTTCTAATAAGAAAGATTACTCAGGTGAACCAGCGTGTGATATTTTAGTAAAAAGTTCAAATCTTAAGAGTACAAATATTTCAGGAAAAGAAATTCCTTTGCTAATAGATGAAATACCAATAATAGCGCTAGCTGCTGTTTTTGCCGAAGGAGAAACACTTATTACTGATGCAGAAGAATTAAGATTCAAAGAATCAGATAGAATTTCATTAACTGTAAATTGGATGAAAGCTGCTGGAGCCAAAGTAGAAGAGTTTCAAGATGGAATGAAAATAACTGGTACAAATTATTTGGGTGGAGGTATATTTTCCTCCCATGGTGACCATAGATTAGCTATGACTTTAGGTATTGCAAGCTTAATCTCTCAAGAAACAATTACTATAAATGATCACGAAGCTTCAAATGTTTCATATCCTGGCTTTTGGGAAAACTTAAATAATTTAGGATAAAATTTTGAAAAAACTACTACCTAAAATATTCTTAATTTCAGGTCCATCTGGAGTTGGAAAAGACTCTATTATCGATGAATTAAGAAAAGTTTTTAACGACTTCCATTTTGTTATTACCGCTATCACTCGCATTAAAAGAAATGATGAAATTGATGGAATACATCATTTCTTTGTTTCAGAGGAAAGATTTAATGAAATGATTGAAAATGATGAATTGATTGAGTGGTCAAAAGTTTATAAAAATTACTATGGGGTACCTAAAAATCAGATTGAGAAACCAATTTCTGAAAATCGTTCAGTATTGCTGAGAGTGGACGTTCAAGGAGCTAAAAAAATAAAATCTAGAATTTCTTCTGTTATTACCATTTTTATCAAACCAGAAAAGTTTGATCAAATTGAGAAACATTTATATTCAAGAGGTGAACACTCAAAGGAAGATATAATTAGAAGAATCGAGGCTGCAAAAGGAGAAATAGAGTTGTCAAAAAATTTTGATTATGTAATTACAAATCAAGAGGGTAATATTCAATATGTAATAAATAAAGTAAAAGATATAATAGAAAAAAATTTAAGATATGAAAATCAATAAAATATTAATTTCTCCCCAAGAATTTAAAGAAAGTCTTTCAGGTCTTGAAGTGGCAAAAGCTATTCAAGATGGAATAAATAATGTAGATCCAAAAATTAAAACTAAATTAGTGCCTGTTGCTGATGGTGGCGATGGTACATTACAGACGATGGTAGATGTTACTGGTGGTGAAATAATTACAGAAACCGTAAGGGATCCCTTAGGAAGAAATATACACTCTGTATGGGGTAAATTAGGTGATGATAGTGGTGCGGTTATTGAAATGGCAAAAGCTTCCGGATTAGCATTACTAAATGAAAATGAAAAATCAGCTACATTAACTTCAACATATGGAACTGGCCAACTATTTAAGTGTGCTCTGGATCAAGGAATAAATAATTTTATTATTGGTATAGGAGGAAGCGCCACAAATGATGGAGGTGCGGGATTTGTTTCTGCACTAGGTGCTAAATTTTTCGACGAGAATGGCAAAGAAGTAGAATCCAATGGAATAAGTTTGAAATCAATAAGAAATATTGATATGTCTAGTTTTGATCCCAGAGTAAAAGATGTTTCGGTAAGAGTTGCTTGTGATGTGACAAATCCTTTGTGCGGTAAAGAAGGAGCTTCAGCAATCTTTGGTCCCCAAAAAGGTGCTAACCCTGAAGAAGTTAATCTACTAGATAAAAATCTTTTTCACTGGGCAACCTTAATAAAGGATCAATTAGGAAAAGATATAATAGATGTTCCTGGTGCAGGAGCGGCAGGAGGTCTTGGAGCAGGCTTGATGGCTTTTACAAATGCGGAACTGTCTATAGGAGCTAATATAGTATTAGACTCCTTAAATTATGATGAGTTACTAAGAGATGTCGATCTTGTAATTGTTGGAGAAGGAAGTACAGATAAATCAACTCAATTTAATAAATCACCAGTAGCCGTCGCTATGAGAGCAAAAAAATTAGGTATTCCTGTAATTTGCCTATCAGGATCATTAGGAGAGGGCTATTCAGAATCAAGAGAATTAGGAATTTATTCTTTTTTTACTATAGTTTCTGGACCTACTGAATTAAATTATGCTATTGAAAATGCTCACAAATTAATTGTAAAATCAACAGAGGAAATTATTAGATCCTTAATACTTTAGGAGAGAAAATGTTAAAAAATGATATAGATTTAGTTATTATTGGTGGAGGAATAATAGGTTTAGCTACTGCTAATGAAATACTCACAACAAAGAAGAACATGAATATTGTTGTTCTTGAAAAAAGTTCAACAGTAGCATCTCAACAATCTGGTCACAACTCAGGGGTAATTCATTCAGGTATATATTACAAACCTGGCTCATTTAAGGCTAAATTTTGTGTTGAAGGTAGAAGAACAATGACAGAGTTTTGTGAAGAAAATGAAATTCCAGTTTGGACTTGTGGAAAACTAATTGTTGCAACTAAAGAATCTGATTTGCCTAGAATTGATGATTTATACGAAAGAGGAACTCAGAATAAAGTTCATGGACTTAGAGTTGTCTCTCAAGATGAAATGAAAGAAATTGAACCTCACGTTAGTGCTATAAAAGCGTTGCACGCTCCTGGAACTGGAATTGTAGATTACATTAAGGTGACTGAAGTATTTGCGGATCAATTTAGGCATAAAGGTGGAGAAATATTTTTGGATACAGAAGTCATTGGCGTAGCAGAATCCTCTGGAAAGACAATAATTAAGACTAATAGAGGTGATATAGAAACAAATAAGGTAATAAATTGTGCAGGACTTCATTCTGACAGAATTGCTAAGATGTTTGGATTAGAGACTAACTTAAAAATAATTCCTTTTAGAGGAGAATATTACACATTAAAAAAATCTAAAGAATATCTAGTCAAGGGACTAATTTATCCAGTGCCTAATCCTGAATTACCTTTTCTTGGAGTTCACTTTACTCAAACTATGAAAGGTTTCGTTGAAGCAGGTCCAAATGCAGTTTTAGCTACAAAAAGAGAAGGTTACAGAAAAAGAGATATTTCAATCAGAGATTCTTTAGAGACTTTTACTTACAGTGGATTTTGGAATTTACTTAAAAATGATTGGAAAACAGGAATATGGGAAATTAACAGATCCTTAAGAAAATCTGTTTTTGTTAAGAGTTTAAGAGAGCTGATTCCTGAGGTAAACGGTTCTGATTTAGACGTTGGTGGCTCTGGTGTTAGAGCTCAGGCTGTTGCACCAGATGGTACACTAATAGATGACTTTAAAATTGAAGGGTCAGAAAATGCTATACACGTACTAAATGCACCATCACCAGGAGCAACAGCAGCTTTAGTAATTGGAAAATATATAAGCAATCTAGCTATAAAGCAGTTAGGTATTTAGTTTATTCAATAAAAAATGAATCAACTAGAAAAACAAGTGGTATTGAAACAATAAAAAAAAGTATCAATCCAAATATTCCGTTAACACTAGCACCAATTAGACCTGCAATTAAGATTGCTATAACTAATGCTGGATATGAAATTTTATCAGTTTTTAAGTTCATAATAATTTTGGCGGGAGAGAAAGGGAACAGAACCCTCCTTGATACATAGACCAATCATAGTTTTGAAGACTAGAAAATTCACCAGAAAATACTCACTCCCAAATAATTGTTTATACTACCGCCTTGAGTTTTTCTTCAAAATGTTGTTTGCCAACAGCTCCAACAATTTGATCGACAGGTTTACCATCCTTAAATATAACATTCATAGGTATTGATCTTACAAAAAACTTAACGGAAAGATTAGGATTGCTATCAACATCTACTTTTGCAAATAATACCTTTCCGTCATATTCTTCTGCTAATTGATCAAGTGTAGGTGCAATCATTTTACATGGTCCACACCAATCTGCCCAAAAATCTACCATAACTGGAATTGATGAGTTCTCTACTAATTCTTCAAAATCTGCTTCTGTTACGTTTATTGGTTTTGACATATTGTCCTCTCTTATTTTTTTATTGTTATTTTCTTACATTCGAGTTGAGGTACTAGAGAAGAAAAGTCAGGATTCTTATTTGATTCAAGATCAGTTACCATTCTTCCAAAATAATCTGTTGAGGAGACTACTCCTTCAACCTCACCATCGAATACAACTTCTGTATTTATTATCACTTTCCCTTTTTCATCAATTATTGAAACGTTAGACGATTCACTTAGATTATAAGACTTAGCATCATTAGGATGAAGACTCAATTTCACAGGAGATATTATTTTGTTCATTTCATTTTCAGATTCAACAATTATTTCTTCTGGTCTATTCAAAATTCTTCCTGGAGTATAATATAAAGCATTCTTCTCCCCTTCTTCAACCTTAGAGTCATTGAATATAAGATTTTTTGATAATTGAGGTTTATTTATAAATTTTGTATTTTTTGAAATTTTTGATATGTAGGAATTCTTAATATTATCAACTTCAATATCCTTGTTATCAAAAAATCTTTCACAAATTTCCCAAATAGACATAGCACTTGAAGAAACAGGGTTAATCATTTTAGGAGAGGTTTTTATTAAACCTCCTATGTTAATTATTGTCGAATCTTGCTCAGCATAAGTTTTAGTTGGTAATGCATAGTCTGACTTTTCAAATAAATCATTCTTCAAATGATTAGCATAAATGATTAGTTCTAGTTTACTTAAATTACTTTCGAGTTCATTTTCAAATAGAGTTTCAGGATTTATTCCATCTGCAAAAATAATTAAAGCTTTTATTTTCTTATTTGAAATTTCTTTGATTATTTCTTTAGAAGTTGTAAAAGGTTGTTTGTTATCTGAAAATAAACTATAAAAGTTTGCAGTTCCTATTCCATTAAATGTCGGATATAAACCCTTACCCTCACCTGATAAATTATCTGTAATTACAGCTAAATTATAAATTGAGTTTATATAATCTTCAGTTTTGTCTTCTGGAACGGTATCCTGTCCAAAAGTAAAGGTTGTTTTTTTAGATTTAGAAATAATTTCTGCTGCTTCATATAGCTTTTCTTGTGGAACTCTAGTTATTGAAGAAGTCTTTACTGGATCAAAATTCCACATAAATTTTTTGAATTTGTCCACTTGGTCTGATGGTAAATCTTTATATTCTAGATTTTGGTCAAATATAATTTTACTGATTGTATCAACAACTAATCTTTCAGTTCCTGGGATAGGTTTGATCCATAACTTCGCATATCTTGTTAGGTCTATTTCCCTGGGATCGATTACGATAAGATCAGAATTTTCTTTAGAGGCTTTCTTTATAGGTAGTGATATTAAGTTGTTTTCTTCAGTAATGTTAGATGAAATCACCAAATTACATTCTGATTTTTCGAGATTCCAAACTGAATCAGTAGATGCCAAATAACCTAGGCGTTTATTTATTGATTCAAAATAGGATATATTATTCAGAAATGCAGTTGAAACATATTTTGTATTAATTTTTCTGGCTAAGCTTAGTATTCCAATATTATCTTCTATTGAAGCACGAGGTGAAGAAATTATAGCTATTTCATCAGACTTATATTTAGTTAATTTTGAGTTAATTTCTGAATATACAGTGCTATTCTCTGTAGGTTTTTGTTTAAATACATCTTTCTGATATGGTTTCTTAATTCTTGATGAAGAATTGGGATAATCATACCCGAATTTACCTTTGTAGCATAGTTGGCCTCTTGTTGATTCTGATGCAAGATCACCTTTGAATCTAACTAATTTATCAGACTTATTTACTTCAACTAAAGCATCGCATCCTCCAGCACAGTTAAAACATGAAGCATTATACTCTTTGTCAGATTTTTCCCATTTATAATTTCTTTCTACAAGAGCTCCAGTAGGACAGACATCGATACAGGCTCCACAGAATTCACATCCTGATTCAAGTAAAGATGTTCCGTTTGAAGTTCCAACTAATGAAACTCCAGATCTTGAAACAAGTGTTAATGCTGAATCAATTCTTATTTCGTCACAAACTCTTACACATCTAGCACAAACTATACACAAGTTATAATCTCTGTCATAAAAAGGATCGTCAACGTGTATTGGTAAATCTCTCCTATTATAATTGAGTGGTATAGTCATATCTAATTGAACAAATCTTGCTGTATCTTTGAGCTCGCATCTCTCATTTTTAGGACAAATGGTACATCTATCAGTAACCGCAACATGTCTTTGACAAATATCCTGCGGACCACATAATTCAATTCTATGGCATGTTAAACATCCGTGAGGATGTTCACTCATCAAAAGTTCTACTACACCTTTTCTAAGATCGTTAACTGATTCATTATCACTCTGAACTTTCATTGAATCTCCAGCAGGAGTAGTACAAGAAGCAACTGTCATTTTTCTACCATCAGGCATTTCAACTTCTACTAAACAAGCTCTACAAGCACCATACGGCTTCATACTAGGGTAATAACATAAATAAGGAATATAAATATCATTATCCATTGCAACTTGAAGTATGGTTTGACCATTCTTGATATCTAAGTTTTGTCCATTTATAATTATTTTTTGGTCGTCACTCAAATTCTACTCCGCTGATTTAGGTCTTGTTCTTGTAGGCGTCAACATAGCTTCTAATGGTTCAGATTTGTTTTCAATTGAATTAATTATTTCAGATTCAAAGTATTTTAGTGATGATGATATAGGATTATAACCAAGTTGGCCATGCCCACACAAGGAACCAATTTTCATACTCTTACCTATTCTTTCTAAGAGCTCCATATCTCCAGGATTACTTTTTGAGTCTGCTAATCTTTGCAAAACATCAAACATATGAGTATTTCCCAGTCGACATGGGAAACATTTACCACAAGATTCAAATTGGTTAAAAGCCACAAGATTTCTTATCAAATCTACAACCGAAACGGTTTCATTACATACAATAATTCCTCCAGAGCCTAAAATAGCTCCTGATTGAGCCATCTCATCAAAATCAATCTTTGTTCCAAAAGCTTCTTTTCCAAGCACTCCTCCTAGGGGACCTCCTGTTTGTAGCATTTTAATATCACTATCTGAATTAGATCCACCTCCAACGTCATCTAATACTTCTTCAATTGTCATACCCATTGGTATCTCATACATTCCAGGTCTATTTATATGTCCAGATAGACAAACAATTGCTGTGCCTGATGATTTTTCAGTTCCTGTTGAACTAAACCAATCTGATCCATTTTTAATAATTTGTGGAACATAAGATATAGTTTTAACGTTATTTATATTAGTTGGTTTTTGCCATAAACCTGAGGCTGCAGGGAAAGGAGGCTTAAATCTTGGAGTAGATCTCTTACCTTCTATTGCTTCCATTAATGCAGTTTCTTCTCCAGCTACATATGAATCTCCTGTAAGTGAAACTTCCATATCAAAGGAAAAGTTTGAGCCTAATATATTGTCTCCCAATAATCCTTTATCATAAGCTTCCTTTATAGCCTTTTCTATTGCATTAATTGGTATGTCGTGCCCTTGCCTAATGAATACATACGATTTGTTAGAATTTGTTGCGTATCCATTTAATATAAGTCCTTCGACTAATGTATGGGGATCTGTTTCAAGGATTCCTTTATCGTTATATGCACCTGGATCACCTTCTTC
>CETW01057907.1_pt1 | contig 11818 bp, 13 predicted proteins | sample 361381 | NCBI WGS metagenome assembly CETW01 (sample SAMEA2620570, study PRJEB7988) | marine metagenome | isolation source: saline water (ENVO:00002010), including
CCCCAGGTTGCGCGAGTGTCGGTGCATACTGACTTTCCGTTGTCCTCCACTATGAAGTGGATTGGTAGCTTATGATTCCTTGCATACTTAATGCACTCATGAGCGACACCAGTCTCAGACGTCATGTCCCCCATAAAACAAAAAACACGACTAGCGCTTCCCGCCAGTTTATTATTTAGCGCGACACCAAGGGCAATGGGAATAGCTCCTGTTACAATACCAGAGTTAAAGACTCGGTATTCGCCAAAGCACAAAGAGATAGAGCGACCATTTAAGCAAGCCTCTTCAATCTCCTCCTGTGGCACTCCCTTCAATAGACACTGGTAGTGGCTCCTCCAAGATCCGAACACCCAATCTTCTGGACCGATATCAAACTTATCAAAGATGTTAATAATTTGTTCCTCGTTGTCATTGTAGAGGTGAACCGGTGCCCTGATCTTTGCGTTGTTAAAATGCGCCGCAATCTTGTCCTCGAATTCAATCAATTCTTCTTTTGTGTACTTAGCCAAGTTCAGTCTCCTAGTAGCTTTCTCTTAAGTTTAATTTTTGTCATATCCTCTACGTTCTTTCGGGCTTCGATGCCAAACTTACTCTCAAGCAAATTTAGGTACGGCTCGTGAGTGTGATACTTCATCCAAGCCTCGTCACGAAATTTAAGAATCTCCGCAGAGGTGAGATTGTCATTTGGAAGGTTTTGTGTCTCGTATGAGTGCTGACTATAGCCTGCATAAGTGTCTGGAAGTTTCCATCCATTCTGCTTTGCTTGCAGATAAAGAGGGCTTCCAGGGTAAGCCATTGCCGAGTAAACATTAACCATCTCTGCAAGATTGTCCATAGCAAAATCCAACGTACCCTGAATCGACTCCTTGGTGTCCATTGGCAGACCAAAAATATAATTCGCACTAATGTTGATTCCGGCACCCCTGATTCTGTCGATAAGCTCTGTCACCTTTACATCCTCAAAGTGATCTTTGTGGATCTCTTGTCTAAGAGTCTTGTTTGGGTTTTCGATGCCAAGAGCTAACCAATTGACGCCTGCCTCCTTTAGCTTATCCAAATATTTTTCTTTGCAGGTGTCAACCCTAGAATAAGCCCATATGTTGAAGTCATACTTCCTCTCGATAATTTTATCACAGACCTCGATGAAGTGTCTCGGGTTCAATACAAAAAGCTCATCAGCTATCTTGACGTTTTTAACACCCATAGCTGCAATCTTGTCAAATTCTTTTATGATAAAGTCAGGATTCCAATATCTCCACTTATTACTGTCAGCAGCAGAAACCCCTTCCGATGGATCTGTCCTATTAATAATATTAATCATGCAAAAGGAACATCGGTATGGACAGCCAAGGCTTGTGTACAGGGAAGCAAATGGAGCTTTCTCAGACTTGTTCGGCCAAGAATGCCAACCTGCTGTTCTGTACTTAGAAATGTCTGGTAAGAGGTCCCAAGCCATCCCAGGGAGGTCGTGTTCAAGATCCTTGCGCGCAACAATTCCCTGAGATGGGTTGACTGTAATCCAATCGATATCTCTTTCCCTAAAGCACAGTCCATTTACTTTCTTAAGTTGTGTTACATCAGACAAGTCCGTCACCTGTAAAAGATTGCTTATGGTATATACGCCCTCGTTTTGACACACCATATCTATGGAGTCATGCTGACTAAGCACTTCTCTAGGCAACGCTGAAACATGCCCGCCAACAAACAACGTCGGAATATTTGATATATTCCTTAACTCATCACAGAGGCTTGTAGCTCCGGACATATTCTGACTAGCTGCGCTCGGCTGCTGACCATAAACGACGAAGCAGGCAATTCTTGGATTGATGTCCTTTATAATTACTGCTGCCTGTTTGTCAGTAAGTCGTTCCGCTTCGCAGTCCAAAATAAGAGGATCAAAGCCACGAGTTCTACAGTGGTTTGCTAAAAGTGCTGCCCAAATTGGTGGCTCGATTGCAGAATGCTCAGAACTCAGGTCCTGATAAATTCGCCTCGACGCATTTGGATGAATAAAAAGAATATCTACTTGTTTCATTGTCCACCTCAGTAATTGGCATACCAAGGAGACTCGATGATTCCGTAGGTATTGACCAGTTGCTTTATGCCCGTATCTAGATTATATTTGCATTCAAAGCCTTTGTTAAACAGCTTCTCACTACTGACGATATAGTCTCTCACATCCGGGTCGCTTGTGAATTCTGCCTTGATAATTTCTAGAGGCATATGCTCTGAAATTTTCTTTGCTAGTTCTAGCTTGTTCATATTCAAGGAGTCGTTACCGACGTTGTAGGTCTCGTTCTTGCAGGAATCCCAGTTGTCAATGACAAACATAAATGCTCGACACACATCGTGAATATGAACGTAATTTCTCATAAACTCGCACTCATAAAGAACAAGCACTTTCTCCCTCATGGCTTTTAAGACAAAATTATTTACGAGAAGGTCAGTTCTCATTCGCGAAGATGGACCGAAAACTGTTGCCAGACGAAATGTCACATGATTATCCACAGCCCTAACTGCGTCTTCTGCCGCAACCTTTGTCTTTCCATATAAAGACACTGGATTAAGGGGTGATTCCTCGGTACATATATCTTCGCTAGTACCATAGCCGGAATTGGTGCAGGGATAGATGATTTTTTGTTCTTGAGTTTTTAGGCGTGCAAGCATAGCGACATGCTCATGATTAATTTCTTCGGCTCCCCTGGGATCTCTCTCGCAAAGAGGGAAACCTACAAGAGCAGCCAGAGGAATTATTATGTCTGCTTGAGCCAGTTCAGTAGTTAAGAGATTAGGGTCTCTAACATCGCCTCTCGTAAATCTAAAATCTTCATTGCTGGCATATCTCAGTAGTGAAGTTGCATCGTACATCAAATTATCTACGACAGAAACATTATACCCCTCATCCAAGAGATACCCTGTTAACTCGCTACCAATATAACCAGCGCCGCCAGTAATTAATACATTTCTCATCTTTCAATCCTTCCTAAAATCCAATCTCTTAACATTAGCCAATCACTCGCCTTCGCCCACAATGGATTTGACCAAGCTGCTGGTTTGTTTTTCTCAAAGAACATATGCCCTGCCCAGGCAAACGGATAAACAACAAATGGCACCAGTAACAACAATAACCAAGTTTGAGAATATATGGCGTAACTTAAGAGAGATATTGTTGTCAACTGACCAGCAACGTGTAACCGCCTACAAATTTTATTCTGGTGCAGTGTCAGATAATACTTATAATATTCTGAAAAGGTATTAGGTTTCTCCATCCCAACTCACCTCCCAGTCCTTGAATTCTGCGGCAAGGCAATCAATCTTGTAATCCTTTCTGCCGCCTGCGATCTCCTGAATTTTATTTTTTGCTGTATTCCTGATCCCGTTAAGACCATGTGTCAATTCAAGATCGTTCCCGTCTCTTATTCCCTTCCTGTAATTCGATTCATTGTGCCAGATATGAAGGTTCATCTGTGACAGAACAACAATGGCACGAACCACCTCCGCAGTGATAGGCTGATCCGACTCTTCTAAGAGAAGCTGGATGTCATGCACAATCTGTGCAATCTCTTTTGCGTACTCCTCTTTGTGATCAGTTATGAAAACCTCTTTCAATTGTACGATGCTCAGCCTATCTACTAGCTCAGATAAGGTTGGCAGATATTTTCTCTCCTTCATCTTCCCTCCAAAAATTGATCGAAATAAGGCTTGAACTTGTAAAAGTTCTCACCAAAAATGTCCCTGTACTTGTAGAATATTAACGCTTCTTCTCTTCTTTGTTTAGGGTCATTTTGTTGTGAGCGACCACCAGATAGATATAAGCCCAATGGCTTTTTAACCTTTTTAAATTTTGCACCTGCGCGAACTGCCCTCAGCCACATTTCCCAGTCGTCCGCATAATTACAATGCACCGTGTCAAAAAGACCACAAATTTCGTGCATTCTTCTTCGCCACATAGGGACAGGACCGGGCAAGCACTTAATCATATTTTCCTTTGAAAAGATAAAACTAGAATGCTCAAATAAAACACCATTAGAAGAATTATTCTCAAATGTCTCGTTAGGCTTATCAGTCACATAACAGTCGCCATAAGCCAGTTCAACATCCTTGTTATTTTCCAATGTATTATATAATTCCTCCAGGCAGTCGACAGACCTTCGATCATCAATCAGTCCAAATGTCAAGTACTTTCCATTTGATTTTTTGATAGCAATATTAAGACACTCTGTTGGGCCTAGCTTCTCCTCTATCCTATAGTATGAAATATTTGAGTGTTTATCGGAATAGCTACTTATAATCTCTGACTCTTTACCGGGAGAAGCGGCATCTACAAAGACCAACTCACATTTGTCAAATATTGTCTGACTTGTAATGTTTTCAAGGAACCCCTCTAGGAACTCCTCGCCCTCGTGAAAAGTGCTGATAATAGATATTTGCGGAGACTCTTCTTTTTTGTATTGTCGATGAAGACACTTGTTATAAAAGTCAAGAATTAAATTAAATATCTCTTGTCTCTTACCAAGCATATAATCAACAAGGTCCTCGCCCTTCAAGTTAAACCATCCTTCCTGGGTTGCTCCAACGAGTTGGTTTGTCGCTACTGACATTCCCATCATTCTTGCCTCCACCACAACTCTTGAAAGGGTCTCTGGTGTTTGAGGGAAGAATGCAAATTTTTTATTTTTACCAAGCCTTGTCAGGAAGTCAACATAACCCAACGGGGGTATCAGTTCATACTCAATATCTTTCCCCTTGCAATATGCTACGACGCCCTTGGTGTTCTTATGCCAATTTGTTGAATCCATCACGGAGCACTTGTCCACCTTCTCAACCCTAGATAACTCTCTGAGCTTTTCTAGTACCCCCTCCGACCACAGGTTTCCACCGAGGGAAATAACATTATTTGTCTCAAGATTCTTTTCTACTATATTTTTGTGAAAAGACGACTGACATAAGATCGCTTGGGCGTTCTTATAAAAGTTGTGGTTGACAAGATCTTGTGGTGGTGCAATAAAATCTTTATACGGGGCTGGATTTCTACCCTTTAGGTATTTGTGATCGTGCTCGTATATAACGTAATATTCATCCTTTAGCCTAGCCTTCACTTCCGTCGAAAGATTGCAGAAATTAGCTACAATAAAGAAATTTTTTTTATTTTTGGTGATGAAGTATTCATCAACCTCGTGAGATTGCTTCTTAGAAACAAAGATACCTTTGTTCCTCAACATCCGAATTAACTCTTCATTGTTTAACTCTCCGCCGCCGCCGACGTGCTCGGCGAAGAAGTCGGCAATAAATATTACCCGGCTCATTCAAACTCTTTGATTATGTCATCAACATTATCGAGCCAAGACTCTTCTGCCTTGCCGTCGTCGATAGCCTTGCACATCTTTTCGTACTGGTTCTCTGCTGAGTAGGTAACTTCTAAATGTTCCTGAAGAGTTCTCGCCTGTGCAGCGAACCTGCCTGGATCTTTTACTACCTCTCTCATCTGTCTCTTGAAGCTAGCTTCATCCGGGTTACACCAACTACTATCTGGCACAACTACTCCCTTCCATACGGCTTCTGGTGGGACCTGCTGTATTTTATAATCGACTCGCGCATACGCAGGTCGAATCTTGGTGACGCGCTTTCCTCGCTTCTTTATCTTTACAGGTGCTCTAAGGAAATCGATATGCCCGCTCCAATCTGGAGCTACAACTGGCATCCCATTGTAAGCTGCCTCGAAAATTGGCAAGCCAAATCCTTCTCCGTGAGTTGCAGTCACATATGCCAAAATTCTTTCATCGACATACAGGCTAGCCATTTGAGATTCAGTTAAGGAACCGTGCAGTAAGTACACTTCGCACTTCGCATCTTTTAGCAGATCGTCCAAAGCTGCCCTCAGAGAGTTGATACAAAAATTATAATCAAGTATACAGTTCTTCGCTCTGTTCAACTTTAAGATTAGTCCAACCTCATCATCAGCAAATTCCTCAACGAACCACTTAGCTAGATTCAATACATTTTTTCTTGGACCCCACTGTGCAACGGAAAGAAAGTTTGTATCGTACTTCAAATTTAATTCAAAATTTTCATCAGGATCCACATCTTTGACCGGGTATCGAACTATGTCGATTTGAGTGCCAAGGGATAAAGTTACATTCTCGCCCGTCTGAGGGTGCTTTCCGCTGTATGAAGTATTTCTGTAGGTGTCCCTGGAGTGCTCCGAGATTGTTATAATCTTATTCATTTGCTGCCCCGCCTGAATCCACTCCGGAGATACCTTGCTCATTTCCAACCCTGCTGTAACTCCAATGTTTTTTGCCGCGAGTGGTTGCCACTCGTTAGGAATGGTAACCTGCACCGAAATATCAAAAATCCCTCCGTGCCTACGATATGCAACAGTCTTCTGTACTAGGGCGTCAAACCACCTTCGTTCTTCCGTATCTTCCCACATCCAGTTGGTTTGCCCCCAGGAGATTGGATCGAAATAAATATCGAATAAGTCTTCTCGCGAGCGTAAAGACCTAAGTACAAATCTTGCGTGCTCGCCATATCCACTTTGAGTTAAAGCAGGACCCCTTACAAGTATTCTTTTTTTCATACCTTAGTAAACCTCCAGTTCTGATAGTTTCTTCTGTCTTCCCAGGAGCCATGGCGCTCGTGAAGGTCTAAAAGGAATTTCTCCCACTTCTCACCGTACTCACCGTATTCCTGTAGCAGGTGCTCTCTCCCTGCCTTGCCCATTGCATGTCGTTCCTCGTGTGTCATATTATACATTTTTTCTAATGCATCAACAACATCGTCACCACTAACCCTATCTTCATAAATCCAAGGAATTTCTTGAGAGCCGATTATTGCCTTAGAAGCTGGTTCGATTCCGATTCCAAACCAATTATCCTCTCCGTCTGTTACCTGCTGCTGTAGCCCACCAGTCATCGTCACAATAATTGGAGTCTCACACGCAAGGGATTCAAGTGTAGCCAAGCCAAAACCTTCGGCATCTGCAACATTGATTGTTACATCGGCTATGTTATAAAGCGCAGCTAAGTGCCCTTCGTTGACCTTCTGAGTCGAGAACTGTACCTCACCGTTGAGTAGTCCAAGCTCGTGGACAATACTGTGAAGATTTTGACCTGCCTGATCTTGGGGCTGAGTGTGCATAATTAATTTTGCTTTGTCTTTGCCCACTCTTTCTAGGAATTCCTTAAACCAAAAAATTACAGATCCAGACTGCTTTCTTCGGGCGTTTCTGTTATTCCAAAACACGACAAACTTATCTTCAATGTCTTGAGCTTTTCTGTTTTTTTCTCTGACCTCTTCGTCAAAAACAAAATTTTCTGTGTTAACGGAGTGGGGCAAATAATGACACTCAACATCTGGAGCGACAGTTCTTACAATATCGTCGGTAACCTTTGAAATGGTTACAACAGCATCGTTTGAATCATAAAACCCTTTGTTGAATTTTGGATACGGGTAATTATCCCAGACGTGGTAATATACCATAGGAACAAGTGCTCGGATTTCGTCTTCGATCTCCCACAGCCACCCGAAGAATCTAGGGTCTGTCATAAACCACAAGATGTCTGGCTTCTCATTCCTAAGGAAAGATCTAATCATGTCCGGGTTTCCGTAGTTGTCAACGGGTATGATTAAAACATCATCACCCCAATTTTCAACTCTCTGAGGTTGATAATTGTCGTGCTTGATTGCACCACCAAGACAAATGAACTCAAACTTTCCAGTCTTGACTAGATGATCGATCATCAATCTGGTTTGGTGAGCTACGCCGCTCGGGGACATCGGGTGATCACTCAATGTCATAATTTTAATTTTTTTACTCATTTTATTTCCTGTAGTTAGCCGCAGTGCTCGGTTCCATAGAACTCACACCAATTGCCATATTGGTCTTGACAAGCCGACTTGTTCTTTATGAAATTCTCATTGGTAATATTATAGAGGGATTTCAACAATAAGTTAACAGCGTTTGAAACTTTTTTTGGTCCGCTTGTCGTCCTAAATATCTCGACATTGTTTTTCTTTGCCGTTCTTTTTAGGAGCGCGAAATGAGTCTCGATTTTATCTGGATCAATGTTGTGTTTAGCTGCAAAAAAATTCTTGTAAAGGGTTAGTTGATAAGTGACCATTTTATCACTTCTCTTTTTTGCGCCCCAACCCCATGAGCATGTCTTCCAGTCCACTATATGATATTTTCCATCTGGAGTCTTAATGACTGCATCAATAAATCCCTTGAAGGAATAATCATACTCTGCATACTCGCTTATAGGTTCATATATCTTTTCTTCTATGGAGAAGACCTCATAATCACCAAAGTACTCCTCAAGCGCCGGATAGATAAAAGGCATTACAATTTTACCTTGGACCCTCATGTCCTGCACTAACTCTTTATCGAACTTTTCCCCCGTGTCCCTAGATACTCTTTGTAATTCTTTAAGAAACGTCAACTCAAAATTTTTCTTCAAGTTGTCGAGGTTGTTATCCCCCTCTAGTATCAATTCGCAGGAACTGTGCATCGCTGTACCAAAACTTGTATGCTCGTTTCCCATAAAAGCCTTCATCTTATCCAAGTTAACGAGCTTGTGATAAAATGGGCACTTACACCAATTCTTTAATTCAGAAAAAGATATGTGAGGCATTGTTAACTCTTTCTATTTTTTAGAGTTATTTTTTGTAGTTCTTCGACGTCGAGTTGTTGTAGTTTTCTTCTCTTCTACCACCGGCTTCTCAACCTTATCGACCTTATCGACCTTAACAGTAGTAGTTTTTTCTGTAGTGTTATTTACAACAGGTTTTCCAAGGCTAAACGTCCATGAAGCCTGGAGAGAGTTATCAGATATGTTACTGAGTGAAGCGTTCGTGATACACTCAGAAACCTGCCAACCTTGTCGTGACAATTCTCTTCGCACATCTGAAGTGAAAACATTTCTTACCCCAATCTGATCTCTCGCCTTCAGATTTACGTGCGCTGTAAGATTATTATTTGTCTGATCGACCTCGATGTCGACCGTGAATTCGTTGTTGATAGTCATAATCTATCCTCCTAGTAACTTTTCTATTTTATTATACAATGAAGGGCTGACCTTTTTCAAGTATTCTTTTTCACCATATACATATTCTTCAAATCCCCTCGCATAATATTCACCTAAGCTCGTTACAGCATATGGACTGACAAACAGGCCCATAGCATAAGATGTTAGAGTTGGATATCCTAATTCCCTATATAAGAAGTTGTCCATACTATCGGAGTGTTCAACATTCATAAATGCAGACAAGGATACATCATATCCCTCAGAGGAGAGTATGGAATATAATCTCTGTCTCTTTCCTAAAAACTCATTCTCCACGGTCCTATCAGCAAAAATTTCTTGCCCATACAGATCTTCGATCGCGTGAGAGATTTCGTGAACCAAATCCCTGAAGAGATCTTGTTCATCATATTGCTCGTTTGATATGTATATCGCTCCGTCTTCATATTTTGCGGTATAGTCGCCAGAGTCGAGCAGTGAGGGGAAGCTGCCAATATAAACAGCATCAAGAGTTCTGGTTACCATCGATGACGGGATCTTAGCTTCTACTCTTTTAAGCACCGCGCCTACATCTATATCCACAGGAAATGGGTCCTTCATGAAGACCAGAATGGAGTTGTAAAGATAATATTCCTTATTTTGTTTCTTGGCTTTCTTATCAGACAGAGAGATAAATTCTTCTAGATTATTCCCCATCTTCTTTCTCTTCTTCTTCCATTTCGCGCATTACCTTTTCCCCCTCGGATACATCCGTAAGAGCCTGATGGTATCCGCGAATCCAATTCTCTTCTGCCACTGCAAGCAAGAATTCCGGAAAGTCCTTTGCCATTTGTTCAACGATCATTGCGACATTAACATTATCGCCCTCGTTAAGGTTCTTAGCATCGCCAACATAATTTATTATCATTTGTTTCAGTGGACTATCCGGCGTGACCGTGCTAACCAAGTCTGGGTTTGTTGTTTCTACTGTCATTGTAATTTCCTTAAAGTGCCTCTACCGCCATCGAAGCGACTTCTGAACGCTCTCCCCTCTTAAGGGTAATATGACCTGTAATTCCATACTCCTTTAACTTTTCTACTGCAACAGTGAGACCGTTTGAAGTCGCATCTACATAAACATGGTCAATTTGTTCGACGTCACCTGTCAAGACAATTTTGGTATTTTCTCCAACTCTGGTTATTATAGTCTTCATTTCGTGAGGTGTTAAGTTTTGCGCCTCGTCTATAATAATATACCCATTAGAAATGGTCCTGCCTCGAATAAAGCTCAAAGCCTCCACCTCTATCTTTCCCTGTTCTTGGTACATAGCCATAGCAATCTTGTCATCGTTCATCAGGAACTGAAGGTTATCCTGAATCGGCGCTAACCACGGTGCCATCTTTTCCTCGATTGTGCCGGGAAGGTAGCCTATGTCTTGCGTACCAAGCGGGTGCACAGGTCTAGATACGATAAGTTTTTTATAAATTTTCTGATCTAGTACCTGCTCCAGACCAGCAGCCAACGCCAACAGGGTCTTTCCACACCCTGCCTGCCCTATAAGAGACACCACCTTGACTCCTGGGTCCAACAACAAATCAAGAGCAAAAGACTGCTCTTTGTTTCTTGGTCTTAGACCCCATATATTACTGTTGAGGTTTTCAATTTTTCTGAGCGGGGACTGGCAGTCTACGTATCGAGCTAAGGCAGTTTTCTTTTCATCGATCTCTGACGCCAAGACAATAAATTGATTTGGATTAAAGTCCTCATTCAAGAGGACGGGATTTCCCTTGTAGAAATCATCAATATTACCATCCGTTGTTGTGATACTTCTTACTCCCGTGTATATGCTTTCTGGCTCTTTTACGACGTACTGCTCATTGTAATCTTCCGTGGCTACACCAAGAGCGTCGCACTTCACCCTAAGATTAATATCTCTGGTGACCACCACGACCTCTTTACTTGTTATTCCTTGTTCTGTGAGCGCTGTCGCTATGATTTGATTGTCAGGATTTGATAACGGAAAGTCTTCAGACAAGACTGTAGGATCAAAGCTTCTAGCATACACCTTGCCTTTATCTTCAGCTAGTTGAATTCCGCAATTTAAATTTCCTGATTCTCGTAACTGATCTAGCTTCCTTATTATTGATCTAGCGTTCAAGCCTGGACCGTCTTGCCGGCCCTTGTGCCGGTCAATTTCTTCTAAGACTTTCAGGGGTATAACGATATCGTTATCTTGGTAGGAGTTGATACATTCTGAGTCTGCTAGAAAGACGCTTGTATCTATAACAAAAATTTTATCTGACATTAAGTCCTCTAGTGCTGTTCTAGAGTAATTAGCCTGAGCCACTTAATTTTGTCGTTTTTTCGGACTCTGGGTAGAATCCCATTCGTCGAGGTATCTCAATAACTTCTGGCTCTGGTTTTGGTGGAAGAGGTTCATCATAGATCTCTGGAGGTACCCTCTCATACCAAGTACCAATAAGGTGATCGTAAGCTGAGTCAGGTAATGTTTCTATGATACCTATATGTAAATTGCCACAATGACAGCTATCTGCTACATTCTCTCTGTTATATTCATCAGAATAAAAAGTCCTTTCGCACTCCGTACATTTGATGACAGTTCTTGTTGTTGAGTCTTTTTGAAAGAATGGCATAATCTCTCCTTGTTGGTCCTCCCCCAAGGAATTGAACCTTGCTCAAAGACGCTTATAAGACGCCTCCTGACCACCAGCCAGCCGAGGAGGAAAATTGTCGGGATGGTAGGATTTGAACCTACGACCCTCTGGTCCCAAACCAGATGCGCTGCCAGACTGCG
>CETW01144358.1_pt1 | contig 11659 bp, 35 predicted proteins | sample 361381 | NCBI WGS metagenome assembly CETW01 (sample SAMEA2620570, study PRJEB7988) | marine metagenome | isolation source: saline water (ENVO:00002010), including
TACACATAGTGGCCACAAGGGTTGGGGTACTGGGCGATCTGTGTGCTATTTAGACTAATAGTCTATAAAAGCATCCCTGGCCGCTTTAGGTGTAAGCCAGTGCTCATAGTAACTCTTTTTGCGTGATGAGCATGGTCATGATACGGGCACGTCGTGGCTGATTCAAGTCGGTGAAGACCAGGATAAACAAAACTCCCGTATCACTTTATTCTTATTAAGAGGAAAAAAATGATAGAAGATATAATACAGAATGGCGGAATATTGCATTTTACTGCTGCGTGGTGTGGTCCTTGCAAAGCGCTGTCAAGGACATTTGACAATAATAAGCGTGAATTTAAAAAGATAAAGAGGTTTAAAGTCGATCTGGATGAATATCAAGACTTGTCCGAAAAGTATAATATTAGATCTGTCCCTACTTTACTCTTGTTTAAAGAAGGTAAAGAGGTTAAGCGTCTAATTGGTTCTAGATCACTAGAAGAATTAATAGAATTCATTCAGTAACAAAGGATAAAACATGGCAGAAAATTTTTGGTATGCAAAATTAAGACAATCAGTTGAAGAATCGATAAGAAATATCCCAGACTTTCCAAAAGAAGGGATTCAGTTTAAAGATATTACTCCTCTTTTTAAAGACGCTTCATTGTTTGAAAAGCTAATGTCTTACTACGCATCAACATTAAAAGGAAAAGGTATCAACAAGATTGTATGCGTTGATGCAAGAGGATTTATTTTTGGATCCGTGCTAGCAAACAAAATGGGAATTCCTTTTGTTTTAGCTAGAAAATCAGGTAAGTTACCAGCAAAGACCATAGAGTATACCTATAATCTAGAATACGGAACAGCAACAATTGAAATGCATATTGATGACATTAAATCTAGTGACACAGTTTTAGTTGTTGATGACTTATTAGCAACAGGCGGAACTGTTAGTGCTGTTGTTGATTTAGTTCAGAAGCTAGGTGGTACTGTTCACGGCTGTTGGTCACTTATCGAACTTACTTTCTTAGAAGGAAGACAAAAGATTACAAATGTAAATGACAAGATAGAATTTTATAATTTAATTGAATATTAGGAGAAGCAATGAGTCAAAATGAATTAGACAATAAACTAGATGAATTTATCCAACGTCTCAGGACTATTGAAGGAGAAATTCAATTACTTAACGAAGATAAAAAAGAATTATTCGATGAGTATAAAGATGTATTTGAACCTAAGGTGATTCGCGAAGCTGTTCGAGCTGTAAAAGCACGAATGAAACTTGGTGATTCAGTCACTCAATTAGATCAAATAATAGATAAATTGCAAGATAAGCTTACAGTTTAAGGAGGAAAGATGGTCGACATAGCATTTGGTTTATTTTACTTAGTAGGATTTGTTATATTTGCACCGATCGCATGGTGCACTTACCAAGTCATAAAAGAATTTATTTCTGACTTACGTGAGCTATGAATCTAAAAGTAGGAGATGTTGTCAAAATATCACAAGGTACTGGAACAATTGTCTGGATGAAGCCTAGAAAGATATTGCAAGATAATAATATAGAACTACCGCTTGTCGATGGTCCTGATTGGGAAATGGGTGTCATGATCTACAATCCTTCTTCATGCACATTTCCCTTTTATATACACTATGCTTGGCCTGAATATGCTGAGCTTATAACACCCAAGGAAGAAAGAAATGCAAGTAGAAAAGAAATCAGTCAAAGTAAAGGGATATCGAAAGACACATAACTTTACTATTGAAAAGTCTAGTTTAGCTGGGCATACATTTATAGCAGTACTTAAAAATGACAATCCAATACTTAAGTGCACACCAAAAGAATTTATAAAGTTTAGAAAGTTTTTTGCAGAATACGAAGGATAAACATAGTGAATATAGAAATTGGAGACAAAGTCAGGGTTATTAATTACAAAGAACCCGATGATCAAACACAATATACTGTTTTAAGTTTTTGTGAAGCTGTCGGTATACAACAAGTTCGCATCAAGCACCCGACTGTTCCTGGAGTATTTACAATTCCAATTATCGATGTAGTTGAGGTGTTTAGTGAAAACAGGATCTCTAATCCGGATAAGAAGTGATATCGGACCTTATCGTTCTTTAGAACTAAAAAGGAAAGATATTGCCGGATGTTATGGAATTCTCATAGATTATGATAGCTATGAGAATATTCATTCTGTTCTAATATCAGGTGAAATTGTATTAATATATCCAAAGTCTTGGATTGAGGTATTACAATGAAAATAACTGACTTAGTTGGGTTTGATAGAGATGCAGTAAACAGAATAATTGACGAAGAAGATGCTGATGATTCTTGGATGTCCTGGATTGGTGTTGTAACGCAAATTGAAGATGAATGCTTTTGTAGAGTCATGTGGATGGATGGTATAATAAGACAAGAATATATGGATTGCTTAGAGGTAATATGTGGAGATAGGTGACTTAGTTCGATCTTACGCAGATATTAGTCGAGGTGTGAAAGGACCGCTGGGTATAATTGTTGACATGAGCTCATGGACACGTAGTAACAGAACTTATAAATCAATTCATGTATTCTTATTTAAATCGAGAACAGTTCATAAGTTTAATAGTAACGAACTAAAGGTGATGAAGTGACTAAGTTTAAATCGAGTGATATCGTGCAAATTTATGAGTTACTATTTATAATATAGGCGTGACCAACAAAGGATTAAAAATGAATGTAGGCGACTTAGTAAAATATGAAAAAGACACACAATGGGGTATTGGTATAATCATTGGATTTGTAGACTCTGGTTTGCCAAATTGCTATCCATGGGCTAAAGTATATTTTGGTAAGTGGAACTGCACAAATCAAAGTCCAGTAAATTATTTTAGGAGATTGACAAAATGAAGAAAGGTGATTTAGTAAGAACGCTATCCGGACGACTCGGCATTATTAAGTCATATCATCCGCATTTTGATGGTAACGGAACATCTTTTCCTTGGTATGTGTACATGACTGACAAGCAATGGCGTGTAGAATATTTTCAAACAGACCAACTGGAGTTAGTAAGTGAAAGCAGGTGATTTAGTAAAGACAAAAGATGGTCAGCTAGGTATTGTAAAACAATACAGACCCGAGCTTGAAGGGCATTGCAACTTTAAACCATATATTTTGTATATGATTAACAACAACTGGAAACTTAAACAATTCCTGATTGAAGACATCGAGGTGGTTAGTGAAGGTAGGTAATGTGGTAAGGTGGTCACCAACAAATAGTAATCCTATGATAGGGTTGGTTTTATCGTATTGCAGTTTTCAAAACTTGTGGTATGTACATTTTCCTGAGGGAGACTATGAAATAGAAGAGCATTTTTTAGAGGTGATCAGTGAAGTTTAGAGTAGGCGATCTGGTGCAGTCAAAATTTAGAGAAGAAGAAGATGAAGTCTGTCTTGTCTTAGAAATTATAGCATATAATATTATGATCGTGAGACGTTCTAGAAAGAGACAGTATGAAAAGAAGCAAGTTAGTACTGTCAACCCAGCTCTTTACGAGGTGTTTAGTGAATGCAGGTGATCTTGTTTCATTTCGATGTATAGGCGCAGGCAAGACTGACAACCCACCCTACTCACAGGATGGTCAGTGGAGAACAGGTATCATAATCGAAAAGAGGCGAGTAACAGTTAGCGGTGCAAAGATTTTATACAGAGGGTGTTTTGTCTTCGCACTACTAGAAAATTGTAGACTAATTGGGGGAGTAAATGAATGCAGGTGATCTTGTCGGCATACAGTGGAAAAAAGGTATCGGCTATTGTGGGAGTAAGTCAGGATCACACATAGGCTTAGTGCTAAAACGAGATGAAGAAAGATCTGATGTCTATGTCGTCTATTGCCCTTCGATCACAACGTTCCCTGCTATTAAATATTGGGATTCAACTTGGCTAGTGAGGTTATCTGATGAAAGTGGGTGATATTGTTCGATGGACATTTGCAAAAACTTCAACGTCAATCAATCCTGATAATATATATCATTTAGGTGTGCTGATTAATCCTGTCATCAGACCCATTAATTCTTGGATAGTAATGCTGTCAGATGGTGAGTTGGTTCACAGTGATGAGACTGAAATCGAGGTGATCAGTGAAGTATGGAATTAGAGTTGGCGATTTAGTTAAGTACAAGTCAAGTTATGTCGGCCCTAGCAAGTCTCGTGGAAAGAAGATGGGTTTAGTACTGAAAATGTTTAAGTGCTCTACAGGTAGAGAGATTCATGTTGTATGGTCTAATGGTGCAGTCACAATGACAAGTGTTCATCTCTTAAGAAAGGTAATATTATGAAACCCGGAGACATAGTCAAAAGAAAAGGAAGAAGATCGGTCTTGGACTCATACGAGTACAAACCACAATTTAGTAGTTATTATAGGGAGATTGGTATTGTCATCGAAGTCAGAAGTTCAGTTGAATTCTATGGAGACAAAAAGTTTGAATACCCTAATGTGACAGTTAAGTGGGCAAATTCTGGGCTGTTGACAGAGATCGGTTTTGTTTTGGAAATAGTTCAAAAAGCTTAATGAGCACGAGATATCTCGCGCCCCGTGTGCACATTGTATCTCGCGCCCGCGCACACTCCGCGCGTATACGCGCGCGTGTAACGCAACAAATAATTTTGTATAACCTAAAAAAGGAGATAATAAGAAAATGTCAGCAAAGTTTGATATAAATAGCGACAGAGCACAGAGAGGATTAAAGTTTCAAGAAAGAATTCATCACAGCATTAAGACACAATACGACTTGACGATAACAACACGGGAATGGCTTTTGGATATAGATCCTTGTCTTTCCGATGTTCAACTAAATGTTCTCGAAAGAACTTGGGGAGATCTGGTTATCTTAGACAGTAAGACACATGATGCTGTTGCTTTCGTAGAGTGCGTCTCACTTAAGGATGAGAGCTCCATCTTTCCCGAGTCTAAAGTCGTTAAGTTTAACGGCGATAACAAGTACTATGCTTTTACTTGGAAAGGCGGGCCGATAAAGTTTATTCACTCTCGAACTTGGAATGCGTACGCAAGAAAGTTGAAAACGAAGAAGATTGGAAAGAGAGCTTACAGAGAATTCACACGTAAAAATATCAAAAGTATTCGTAAGTCATGTTGTACAAGTGCTGACAAATTCCTATCCCTAATTGAAATTAAAAAATAAGTCCTCGCAAATTGCGTGCATTTTGAAAACATCACCTGTATAATATAACCACAACCACCAAATAAAAAGGAGTTTAATATGGGCGGTAAAGCACTGAATGGAAAAAGAATAACATCACTAGAAGCATGCGGTCTGTTTGAAAAACTATTACTGGAAAACGATCTAGGGTGCAAAGCAGAAAAGATACTGCTCTGTGGTTCTGCTCGTCGTACCAAGAAGACTTGCGGCGACCTAGACATAGTATTTATTGATCGCGATGATGCTATCAAAAACTGGCTAGTTGAGAACTACGGCACTAAAAAGAACGGTAAACCACAGACAACTATTCTATATGAAGGTGTCCAAGTAGAGTTCTATGAAGCTACACCTAAGACTTGGGGAACTAGTGTCTTGATGTGGACTGGGCCTGCATTTAGTAATATCCAACTAAGAAAGGCAGCAAAGAAGCGAGGCCTTAAGCTAAGTCAGCACGGTCTGTTCGAAGGCAAAACAAATATTGCTGCTGGCAAAGCAGAGTATGAGATATTTGAAATGCTCGGCAAAGAGTTTAAAGAACCACACGAAAGGTAGTGCGTGCAAATAACAAAACCAAACCTTATAATATAAGTGCATCCAACCAAAGGAGATAATATGCAATTTCAATATTCAGAAACACAAACCGGTACGGGAACTTCAAACATAACACATACTATGTGCGAAGAGGGTCTCAAGATCCTAAATGCGAATGAACGTATTTTAAACCCTAACAACTTCTACGAAATATTTGGGCCAGGTGAATACTGGCCAGAACCAGAAAAAGGCTATACTGAGCCCGAGTGGTACTTTGAAGGTCCGGGCGGTACTGTATTAGGTATTGGCTGGCGATACGGTTCCATCAGACTCAGAGGCAGTCATAATGTACATCAACAATTTATTTCAGGACCAGAGATCTGCAAGTCTTTTCTAACAGAACTAGTAGCACACTTTAACAGCTTTATGTTAATCAAGGAGTAGAACATGTCATCAAATATAGTAATAGAAAAAAATATGTCAAGATATGACTTAATAGTCGGTGAGTATGCACATCACTATGGCGAGCAAACAATGTGTTTCTTTACATGGCTTCTTAACGGTAACACAGGACCTACTGTAACATGGACAAAAGGTAGTAGACTAGATTTAGGTTACTTGTCATCAAAGACTGACGGCATTAATAAAGCCGATATGGTAGGTATTATGTCTGAGCTTATGGATCAATATCCAGACTGGATAGGCGGAATGCTTATTCCGGAGGGGTACGAAAGCTATGAGTAACTACATCTTAGAAGTCTCAAGCTTACATCAATATGTTGATAGTCTTTCTGATGCTGAGATCATCAAGGCAATCGCTGAATATAAAGCAAAAAGGTATTCAGAGCTCACCCAAGCAAGTCATGAGATGAACGATCAATTAGTAAAAGCTTGGGTGACACGTCACGGGAAAAAACCAATACCTAAAGTTATTCCTGACAATAAACTAATTTTTAATATTGCAGATGAAAATACGTGTAAATTTGCAACACTCACCTTATAATAGGATTATATATAACAACCACTAGGGAGATAACATGGAAAAATCACTATCAGATATCAGACATTTACTTGTCATTGCAGCACAAAAAGAATATGATGATCGTATCGCAAAAGGCGCTCATCCTTATTCTATGGCATCTTGGCAGTTTAGTAACTGCATCAGCGAAGAACTAGCAAAGCATGTTGATATATCTGACTGGAAGGCAGGTAACTGGCGTGAGCTTAATAAGGCTATTGATAAGACACACTATAATAAGCTAAGAGATCCATTCAGTGATAATGAAGATGTCGACTTTGCCAGCGGCCAATGGGCAGTAGGTGCTGTTCTGAATTCTAACGAAGCTTGGGCAACACCCGGGTTTGCTGAAGCATATCGTTACCATTCAATTCACGGAGGGTAGACAATGGCTGCTGATCAAATACAACACGAGTTTGATAGAATATTTAATGAACTAAAAAGGTACTACCCGGACTACTCTTATTTTCAGATAGAGTCTAGACTTAATGCATTCCTCAGTTCTCAAATGTCGAAGTTTAGACACAGAATCAATAACCCAGATCAGTATACGGGAATAGAGTACGATCCAGAAGGAAAGCTTAAGTTTCAAGAGGAAGAACCGACCGGCTTGGAGGAAGACGTCGAGTTCTTTAGTTCACTAATAGAATCATGTTAATGCGTGTAAAAACAAAACTAACACATTATAATATACACACAACCAATAATAAGGAGTTACATTATGCCACAAGAATATACAACAAAGATAATAGGATACGAGTTTAGTGAGTTATCAGAAGAAATACAAAAAGACTGGTACGAAAAAGACAACGAGTGTTTATACTATGATGCTGACAACCATCTAGAACCACTGATCGAAGGATTTCAAGAAGAACTTAGCGAAGACTACGGTGCCACTGATATTGAAGTCAATTATGATCTTAGTCACGGTCAAGGTGACGGTTGTAGCTTCACTGCTTTCTTTGACATAGATACAATGTTATCCAACTTAGATTACTGGCAAGACTTGACCGATGATCTAAATTCAGGTCTCATTGAGATAGAAGACATTCGTGTTGTCAGATGTGGTCCATCAAATCATTACTGCCATGAGAATACATGTACAGTGGTTATTGACTGGGCTTGTAATGCTGAGTATAGAGGGGAACATTATAATCGATTACAAGAGCTAGTTGATCTCACTGAAGATAGAATAACTAATGAAATAAGAGATAAACTTCGATGGCTTAAGTGTGATTTGTATGAGGCTTTTGAAGAAGTTACAAGCTTCGAAGCATATCAAGAATTGATAGCTACTGAGGGCAATCGATATACAAAGGATGGTAGTTTGATACCTCCTAATTTAATCAGAGATGCTCAAGTGAAAGACATTGAATTAGGTCCAGTGCAACTAAGTCTTCCATTTGACTTTGATGCAGAGACAGATACAGTCGAAATATTATAAAACTCCGTGGTTGGTGTTTAGGATGACAAACTAGTCATCCGGAGAGAGAGCTGGTTACTCTCGGGACAGGGTGGGCGAAAGCACCAATCAGGATAATAAACTTACACAAAGTATCTCGCGCCGGCGTACGCGCGTACAGACAGAGGAGAAAACATGTCAACAAAAGTTCTACCCATAGTTAAAATCGTAGATGACTATGGAGTTACACACAACATTAACGCATACACAATATCAGATATTAGCAATGATCCGTCCGGTCATCGTTCAAAATCACACACAGTTTGGCTAACGAATGGAAAATACTTGATAATTCCTAATGAAAGTGCACTTGAACTACTTGCTGCAGTCGCTGCAGAGGAAGTAAAAGTATGCTCATAGTCATGATCGTTGCATGTGTATTAAGTAGTGCTGATACTGGTGTTGACATCGAACCTTCAGAGGAGCCACCTCCGACAACACCTGCGTGTAAATAACAAAACCAAATTGTATAATATAAACACAACCAATAAAATAGGAGTTAAAATGAGTAATAAACCAAAATGGACAGCCAAAAAATATATGGGAGATGACAGCTACAGCTGGGCAGTCGTTGACAAGAATTATCTGCCCAAGGGCCATCGTGGAGTAATCTTTGATTACCTACCCCAAGGAGCAGTTGCTTACACCGGACTAACCCGAAGCTCAGCTCAGCACTATGCTAAACATCTCAATTCAAATAAGTAGGAGTTATTATGACAAATCAAAATCAATTCAAAGTCGGAGACACAGTTGTTGTTGTCAATGAAGACGGTTCACCAAGCAAGTACTTCACCAGACCTTGTGTCATAAAAAGCTTGATTCACTATAACAACCCTAAGTCAGTGACTATCGCATGTCCGACAAAACCTGATACTGCACTTAGTGCATATCGTACGCACACATTTCACGGTGTAAGTATCAAAAACATCAAACACGTGCAAAAATAAAACTAACCTGTATAATATTATTACATTACCAACCTATAAGGAGAACTATTATGAATGGATATACAAACTGGGAAACATGGAACGTAGCAATGTGGATGGGGAACGATGAGTTACTCTACACATTATCAAAAGTATCAAGAAGCTATGAAGACTTTCTAGAAAAAATGAGTCATTACTCACAAGGCCCTTGCACACCTGATGGTGTGGAATGGAATTCACCAGAGCTTAATCAGTCTGAACTAGACGATTTAATCGAAGAGCACTGGAACGAATAAACTCCGTGGTTGGTGTCAGACGAGTGCAGTCGAATACTGCGGGCATGGGTGGGCAAACGACACCAATCGCGTGCAAAAAATAAATAATCATATTATAATACTATTGTAACCAACCAAAGGAGAACACATGCTCGAACGAGGATACATAGCACGACAGATTCGTGATATAAATGCATACGTACCCGAAATAGCAAGAATGCTATGTTCCGGTGACGAAGAACAGATCTACAAAGCAAAGAAACTCGGTGACAAGTTCTTCACCGTAATCGTAGAATCCTATGGCAGAGCTGGTTGGCGCGTGGAGATCATCACACGAGCGTATGCCGGCGAACAAGAAGTTATGGATCACTTCTTAGATGCGATAGAAGACTCGCCTGTTGCGAGAATGTATCAAGAGTACCCCAAAGCAATAGGCAAACCGAAGAAAGTCGGCCTCGAACACTACCCGTACGAACACGAGTATCAATGGCATGTGCTAAAGATGTCAGTGAGAAAGCCAAAACTAATACACAAGGAGGAGTCAAGATGATTATCTTATTCTTAATAGCATGTTTAACTGAACCGACTGAAGAACAAATAGAGCTTAGACACAAACAATCGAAGTGTATTTCAAGATCTAGCGGATCCCAACCCGAATGTTGGGACGAAAAGGATTGGAAAGCATATTGCGAGCGAGTTGCGTGCAAAAATCAATAAGTCATATTATAATATAAACACACATATCAACCAAGGAGAATATTATGTGGGAACTACAAGATCAAATCAGAAATCTAGTCGATGAATATTTTGAGGATTCAGGCGCAGCAAGAGTAAGTGCAGAAGCTGTGGGACTAGATCATAGAGCCGGATATGTATTCGTCTCAACAGACGAAGGGTGGATTGCGGCTGTCGCAGGAAATGTTAGAAGTCTCGAATACTATGGCGGCTTTGAATACGTTGATGACAAGTTATCTATCGGTGAAATAACATTTTATTCTAGCGATAGCAGTCGTGTTGCTGATGCAATTGAATACTACAACGACGAGCAGCAGCGCAAAGAGGATGCTGAAGAACAACAAAGGCGCGATGAAAAGAATGGGCTATATCCAGACAGACGGGATGACGCTAATTAGGCATTCATTTCGTGCAAATAACCAAACAGCACATTATAATAAAACCATACCAACCAACTAGGAGAATATATGAATATCAATAACTTCAAAATACCTACTGATATTTCAGATTGGTCTGTTTCTAGACAAGCTGAGAAACCTAAGTATCAGAATAAGAAAACAAAAAAGATCAACAATTATAATCAAAAGTTCTTTGACAATTCACAAAGACTTGAAGATTTGTATCGAGAGTATATGGATAAATATGAGACTACCATACTAGACTTAATGGCCCAGATGCATCAAGCTACACTTGACCAAGATCTAGAACTATTCAAGTCACTTGCAGACAAAGCTAAAGAATACATTCGATATGAAACCAACAACTATTTTGATAGATTGGCAAGATACATACAGCCTCGCATTAAGTCTTTGGCTATCGACGATCCTTATCGAAATACTCTTGGTATTCTTAAGAGAAATCTACATAAGATTCTTTGGGTTAGAAAGAACTTGCATCTGTATTTCGATTGTGTCGAAGCACCTAGAAAAAGAATGCCTAGTATGAATTACTTTTTTGGATAACACGTGCAAACAATAAAACCGACTTGTATAATAAAACTATAACCAACTAATTAAGGAGTTAACATGACTACATTACATGAAGTAGCTAAGAAGCACAACATCACAATCAATCAAGCAAGAAAGCTTAAGTCTGCGATAGTCATCGCGTGGGACTATATTGAATACGAATACATTGACCTCTTTGGCGATGAGGATAAAGCTATAAAAGCACACGGATCCAGAGCGGCAATGATCGCTGAGGCAACTGTCGATGCTGATCGTTTACGCGATCACGGAGATGTTGATTGGTTCTACGATCTAGGCTATGGTCGACTTCTTGATATCGCTAAAGATGTTTATACTGCACAAGGGTGGTAAACCCGTGCAAAATAAAACTTAACCGTTTATAATATAACTATATCCAACCAAAGGAGTTAACATGGCTAAAAAAACACAACCAGTAGCAGATATTCTAGCATTCGCAAACTACCAACTCGCCAGAACAGATGAGTTTGCAACAGTCGACTTTAAAGCAGGTATTTGCAGTATGATCGAAAGAGTCTTGCACGATACCGGAAATTATGAAGGA
>CETW01104879.1_pt1 | contig 11642 bp, 13 predicted proteins | sample 361381 | NCBI WGS metagenome assembly CETW01 (sample SAMEA2620570, study PRJEB7988) | marine metagenome | isolation source: saline water (ENVO:00002010), including
CCACCTTTATTTGGTGAGCCAAAGCCTATCTGTGTTTTGAACGCTAAAAAAGACGGCTTTGATGAAAATTTGGCTTCAGAAATTGCTGATCTTATAGCGTGAAAATCGTGACCATCGACGGATGACGTGTGCCAGCCATACGCCTTAAAGCGTGCGATATGATCATCAGATACCGTTAGATCAGTTGATCCATCTATTGATATTCCATTGTCATCGAAGAGAACTATGAGCTTTCCCAGCTTTTGGTGCCCCGCTAATGAAGCCGCTTCGTGACTTATACCTTCCATAAGACATCCGTCGCCTACGATACAGTATGTGTTATGATCCACTATCTGCTCGCCAAATTTAGCGGACAGCTGCCTTTCAGCTATTGCCATTCCTACTGCATTTGCGAAACCTTGGCCAAGCGGGCCCGTAGTAGTTTCTACCCCACTTACCTCTCCATATTCAGGGTGACCTGCTGTTTTGGATCCAAACTGCCTAAAGTTCTTAATCTCGTCTAAAGAGATATCCGAATAGCCAGTGAGGTATAGCAACGCATATATGAGCATTGAGCCGTGTCCTGCTGATAAAACGAATCTATCTCTATCTACCCATTTTGGATTTTTGGGGTCAAATTTGAGAAATTCTGAAAAAAGAAGAGTTGCAACGTCTGCCATGCCCATTGGCATACCTGGATGACCAGAATTTGCAGCTTCAACTGCATCTATGGTTAGTACCCGTATAGCATTTGCCATTTGAGAGTAAGTATTTGCATCTAAGTTCCTATTGATCACTTTGAGCGCCGCTCCTCTAACAAGAGTTTTTTCAGGGTAGTCAGTCGACGATAGGGGCAAAGTCGGTTGATTGGCATTTTGAATAATTCAATTAGTCCGCATTGTCCATCTTGATAAGTTTAATTCTTTTCGTACACTTGGTTGACGATAAAGCTATTTTCTACATAATCCAAGAAAAGCTTTTAAACAAAAAGCGCAACAGGGAAAGCTAGAAATGACTAGTGTTGATGAAGCTGTTAATCGTCTCAAGCAAGTTGTTCTAGAACTTGAGCAAAAAATGCAGTCGCGAGCAGTTCCTGCAGTAGAGCAATTACAACAAATGGATGAGTTAAAAGCTGCTTTATCCAGACAACATGAATTGGAAGAGGCATTGCTAAGTGTAAAAAATTCCTTAGGTGGTGTTATCGAGAAATTGATACAGCTTGCGGAGGATTGATCTTTGGCTCAGGTTGATCTTTTAGTTAACGGACAGTCATACAGGATTGCATGTGAGGACGGGCAAGAGGATAGATTAATTGACCTAGCAGCCATGGTTGATGAAAAGGTTGCAGAGTTAGTTAATCAAATAGGCCAAGTGGGTAGCAACCGCTTATTAGTAATGGCAGCATTGGTTATCGCCGATGAGTTAGTCGACCTAAAAAACGAAACTGGTTCCTCGCAAGTATCAGATGATAATGCTAAACAGGAAAATACAGTGCTTGTTTTGCGAGAAATAACAAAAAGAATAGAAAATATTGCTGATCAGGTCGATCAAGCGTAGGTTTAGCTTGGACGGTTGCTGGACGATTCGACAGGTTGATATATCTCTGGGGCTATAATCAATCCTTTGGGAGCTACCGCTGTCGAGGTCGTGGCCTCGATATAGTGGCACCCACCTGTATTTACAGGCCACAGAGGATACTCTTTGCCAACGGTCGATTTGGCTTCCGTTCGATTCCATGCAAATAGTGAAATATGGCTTTGGTTCAGAACAAATTTTGAAAATACAGGAATTAAAAAAAAGGCTACGCGAGAGGGCAACCTCAATCCGGGAGGAAATTAGCAACGAGGCTGCCGCTAAAGCCGCAGATACAATAGCAACTCGCTTCTTCAGGACTTGGTCTCCCGGGCGTTCTAAAGTGATTGCTGGCTTTTGGCCTATAAAGAGCGAAATTAATATCCGACCTCTTATTGAGAACTTATACAGAGCTGGCTGTGATATTGTTCTTCCAGAAGTCGTGGCTCCTAGTAAAGTGCTCTTATTCAGAAAATGGACGCCGGGAGCTCAGATGACCAAGGGGAGCTATAAAACGTCTGTTTTAACAGCAAATGCCGCCGTGCTGGAGCCCGATTGGATTCTAGTACCCTTATTAGCTTTCGATCGAGAAAGATTTCGATTGGGTTACGGCGGCGGTTATTATGACGCTACGCTAAGTCAATTAGCGAAAAAGAGAGAGATTTTTACGATAGGAGTTGCTTATGATATCCAAAAATTTGACGCTGTGCCAAAAGGAAGTTTCGATTTCCAGTTAGATGCTGTTCTCACAGAAAAAAGAGTTATACAAAAAGAGGAAAAATACTGATGCGTTTAATGTTTCTTGGAGATATCGTTGGGCAGACCGGCCGTTCGGCTGTGATGGAGAGGTTGCCAAAATTAAAAAAGTCTCTTGAACCCGATTTTGTTGTCGTGAATGGAGAAAACGCGGCTGGCGGTTTTGGTATAAATATAGAAATAGCTGATAAACTTTTTGCTGCTGGTGTAGATGTAATTACGACCGGAAATCATGTTTGGGACCAGCGAAACATTCTAGAATATTTGGATCGAGAGCCTCGAATACTTCGACCTATTAATTACCCAGAAAACACTCCGGGTAATGGGGCCGGTCTGTTTCAAACGTCCGATGGCCGGCGTATCCTCGTTGTAAACGTAATGCTCAGATTATTTATGGACCCATTAGACGATCCTTTTCAAGCAATAGAGCTTATAATTGAAGATAGTCCTCTGGCAGGCAGTGCAGATTTTATACTCATAGACATGCATGGTGAAGCTACAAGTGAAAAGATGGCCTTTGCGCATAATTTTGATGGACGTGTAACTGCAATACTCGGGACACATACGCATGTTCCCACTGCGGATCAGATGGTTCTTGCTGCGGGTACGGCTTATCAAACCGATGTTGGAATGTGTGGAGATTACGACTCCGTAATTGGGATGAAAAAAGATGTGCCGGTGAAGAGATTTGTATCTAAATTACCGGGCTCACGTCTGGAACCAGCGGATGGCGAGGCAACTATCTGTGGTGCCATTGTAACCAGTGACGATCGGACGGGGTTGGCAAAGAATATAGAGGCTATAAGGGTCGGTGGGGTTCTCAGTCAATCACTGCCTAATCGATAATGGAGTTAGGCTCGAGTTTGTGTGATTGTTGGTCACGCACAAAATGGAAAAGTTAAAGTAATTTGATCTTGGGCAAAGAATATTTCAATAACCCAAAATAAAGGGTTGCCGAAAATCATCTAATCAATTCGCCTATAGCTTCCGCATAAAACCAATGTAGACATTGCAGAAAGTCAAAATTTGAGCTTCATTTGAACCAATCCTTATTGCTTTCATGTGAGTTGTGTTCATTAACACCCTATGGCCTCCTCATGGATAATTACGCGGGACCGCAGGTTAACAGTTTGGCTCAAACATAAAAAACTTAGTTGCTGGTTGCAGGCGCATGGTCATGTGGACGTCAATTGGTAGTTACTGCGAGGAGCTCTTACTGAGGCATCTGGATAAACAGTTCGTAAACCACAAATTTTCAAGAAGGTTCCAATTACGGGATTGGGTATAGATATTCCAAAAGCCCCAGAATGTGGAGCTGTACTAGAGCATAAAGATTTTGATATCTTATATATTTTTGAGTTTCCTGAAATGCTCCGTACAGGCAACGCAGGATCATACGAGATTAAGTTTGCACCAAAAGACCGGTTTAAAAAATACAACAAAGCAAGTTTTATCTAAAAGGTTGGTGTCAAAAACCAAATCATAATTTCCCGATATTTCCTGATCGTTGCGGAAGGTTGTGGCGCATCGCGATCCAAGGAAGCATTGTCATAATAAAGCCAGATTTGAGCTATAATTTTGGTATTTTTATTCCTCATAACACAAGATATAGTGTATTAATCTTATTGAATAACGACTTTTTGTAAACTCATTCGGGTGTGAGAAGATGGCGGGACATTCACAATTTAAAAACATCATGCATCGGAAGGGTGCGCAAGATAAGAAACGTGCTAAAATATTTACACGCCTGATCAGAGAATTAAGCGTGGCAGCGAAAGTCGGCGCTGACCCCGATTCAAACCCGAGGCTGCGAACGGCTATAGCTGCGGCAAGGGCGGCAAATATGCCTAAAGATAATATTGATAGGGTGCTTAAGAAAGCCACTGGCGGTGGAGAAGAAACTAATTATGAAGAAATTCGGTATGAGGGTTATGGCCCTGGGGGGGTAGCGATTATTGTTGATGCTCTTACCGACAATCGAAATCGAACAGCATCGGAAGTGCGAGCTGCATTTAGTAAATATGGTGGAAATTTAGGCGAAACCAACAGCGTTGGTTTTATGTTTGATAGGATAGGATTGATATCATATCCAAGAGATTTGGGCTCAAGTGAGGCGGCTTTCGAGGCCGCAGTTGAATCAGGGGCCTCCGATGTTGAAGCAACCCAGTCAGGGTATGAGTTTATTTGCAGCACGGAGGAATTTAATAACGTACGAGAATATTTGGAAGACGAATATGGCCCACCGGTATCAGCTGGTTTGTCCTGGAAGCCACAAAGTACCGTAGAATTATCTGCAGATCAGGCTACCACTCTTTTACAACTATTAGATGTGTTGGATGACAATGACGACGTTCAGTCGACTGCTGCAAACTTTGAGATTAGTGACGAAGTTTTAGAAAAGCTTACGAATTAAGTCATGTTGGATGAATTGAGAAAAGGAAATTATACCAGGATACTTGGCCTTGACCCGGGATTGCGTCGCGCTGGGTGGGGGATTGTGGATTACGATGGAAGTAATATTCGTCACGTCGCCCATGGCACCATAATTCCTTCGCATAAACTAGACCTCGTAGAGCGGCTTGTTGTTTTGCACCAAGACCTCCTAAAGATAGTTGAAGACTTCAAACCTACTACAGCCGCTGCAGAAGAGACATTCGTTAATCAAAATGGTACTTCTACTCTAAAGCTTGGTCTTGCGAGAGGTGCGCTATTGCTTGCGCCGGCATTATCCAAAATCGCGATAACTGAATATGCTCCCAATCGAATAAAAAAATCATTGGTTGGGGTGGGGCACGCCAGTAAAGATCAAATAAAGGTAATGGTTAGCAAATTTTTGCCAAAAATAACTGTAACATCTGCTGACTCCGCTGATGCACTCGCCGTAGCGATTTGTCATGCGCACTATCAAGGAGTGGATTTAAGGCTTCGGAGCGCAAACGATAAAAACCTGCGGAAAAAGTCAACAAAAACAATTTCTAATGGAATGAACGAACTGATAAATCGAGCATTAATCAAGGAAGCCCTGCGATGATAGGTAAGTTAACGGGTCGCCTTGATACCGTTAGTGATAATGGCGCAATTATCGATGTTGCTGGTGTTGGATATTCGGTGTTTGCGTCTAGTCGAACACTGAACCAGCTTGGTAGCGTTGGAGAGGTTGTGACCGTTTTGGTCGAGACCCATGTTCGAGAAGACCATATACATTTATATGCATTCTATTCGGACGATGAAAAGCGCTGGTTTCAAACGTTGCAAAGGGTTCAAGGTGTTGGTTCGAAAGCTGCTCTTGCAATACTGAGCGTACTAAATTCAGACGATATTATGAATTCCCTTTTGAGTGAAGATAAAACAATGTTTGTTAGAGCTGACGGGGTTGGCCAAAAACTTGCGTCAAGGATTGTCTCCGAACTAAAGGACAAGGTAGATGGTATTTTTTCAGGCAACCTAAGCAATACTGAAACAATCAAAAATCAAGATACTGCCTTGTTATCAGATGCAATTTCAGCAATGGTGAACCTAGGCTTCAGCCGTTTTGAGGCGCAAAAAGCAGTATCTCAAGCTAGCAGCGAACCAACGAACATTGAGACATTAGATAAGCTTGTAGCCGCCACGCTAAAGGAGCTTGCTTCGTGAGTGAAGAGAATACAACAAACACAAATAAAAACGAGCGTATCATTAACGCAGAACTCGCCAAAGACGATTATCAAAATAGTTCCTTGCGACCCCAGAATTTGGAAGAATTCATAGGCCAAAAGCAAATTAGAAGCAATTTGCGCGTTTTTGTAGATGCTGCGAAAGGTCGCCAGGAAGCGATGGATCATGTCTTGTTGCATGGGCCACCCGGTTTGGGAAAGACAACATTAGCGCAAATAGTAGCTCGTGAATTAGGCGTTAATTTTAGAATGACGTCGGGTCCTACTATTACAAAGGCTGGCGACTTATCGGCCCTATTGACTAACTTATCACCTAAAGATGTTTTGTTTATTGACGAAATTCATCGTTTGAACCCAAGTATTGAAGAAGTACTTTATCCGGCGATGGAGGACTTTCAGTTAGACTTGATGATAGGAGAGGGGCCGGCAGCTCGGTCATTAAGGATAGATCTGCCGCAGTTCACTTTAATTGCCGCTACAACTCGTTCGGGCTTGATAACGACTCCACTGAGAGATCGTTTTGGAATTCCAATGCGATTGCAATTTTATGCCGAAGATGAGTTAGAGGAAATAATCAAGCGAGCGGCTGACAAATTATCATTTAATATAACAACCGATGGTGCAAACGAAATAGCAAGGCGATCAAGAGGTACTCCAAGGGTTGCAGGACGCTTATTACGTCGCGTCAGAGATTTTGAAGGCGTTCTTTTTAGTGAGGTGATTGACGCAAAAGCTGCTGATGCAGCATTAGAGCGCCTAGAAGTTGATAGCCTTGGTTTGGATGCTATGGACAAACGTTATTTAAATTGTATTGCCAGAAACTATTCTGGAGGCCCTGTGGGGGTTGATACACTGGCTGCGGCTCTCTCTGAACAAAGAGATGTTATAGAGGAAGTTATTGAACCATATCTCCTGCAACAAGGATTTATCGATAGAACTCCAAGAGGTAGAGTGCTGTCTTCAAATGCGTATGAGTACCTCGGGCTAAAGCCGAAGAAAAAGAAAGCTCAGCTGGAGATGCTGTCAACTGATGAGCGGGACGTTTATCAGTCTATTAGGTCTGATGCTTATGATGAATAAAATAAACTTAGCAGATACACCCTGGTCTAGTAGATTGCACAATTTTAGAGCAAGGATTTATTATGATGCTACTGACTCAGGCGGTATTGTTTATCACACAGAATATTTAACTATTGCAGAGCATGCTAGAACAGAAGCGCTTCGGGCTCTTGGATTTTATCAAAGTTGTTTGCTTAGAAATCAAAATATTTTGTTAACGGTTCGTCGGTGCAACGTCGAATACATCACCCCTGCTTTTTTGGATGACCTGGTCGAAGTAAGAACCGGTTTTATTAACATTAGGGGTGCTAGAATTTTTCTTGAGCAAACTATCCATAGAATTAACGAAACAAAAACGAAAGATGTTCTGCTCGTTTCTATAGAAACCGAAATTGCATGTATTAGCGCAATGGGAAAAGCAAAACGTTTGCCCAAAGAGTTAAAAGAAGCCATCTCGGGCAAAATAAACATAAACGAATTTTAGAAATGGTGGTCTAAATGGAGCAAGCTATTGTAGACAGTGTTCAATTAGGAGGATCGGTAGACACGAATCTCTCCATAATGGGTTTATTCTTAGCTGCTGATCCAGTGGTGAAGACGGTGATGCTAGGTCTTATAGTCGTCTCCATTTTTAGCTGGACTGTCATTTTTGATAAAATTCTTAAATTAAGGGGATTGAGGACTCACGTAAGAGCTTTTGAGGATAGCTTCTGGTCTGGTGGATCTATTGAAGAGCTTTACGACAGAATAGGAAACAACCCGCATGATCCAATGTCTTCAGTTTTCTCAGAAGCAATGAGAGAATTGAGGAATTCTAAGGGGCTGGCGCGGAAGGGTGAGGAAGCAAGAGGTAGCCTTCGAGCGCGTATTCAACAAATAATGAATCTCACTATAGATCGCGAAATGGAACGTCTTGAGAAAAATATGTCGTTTTTAGCATCTGTTGGGTCTACAGCACCCTTCGTCGGTCTGTTTGGAACAGTGTGGGGTATAATGGACGCCTTCCAAGCCATTGCAGCTACTAAAACGACAGCATTATCGGTGGTCGCTCCTGGTATTGCAGAAGCGCTATTCGCAACAGCATTAGGACTAATTGCCGCTATACCTGCTGTAGTGGCATACAACAAAATCAGTCATGACCTGGACCGTTTTGCGCAAAACCTAGAGGGATTTGCGGCAGAATTCATTTCTATACTCTCAAGAAACTTAGACGAGGGAGCGTAATATTGGGGGTACAAACCAGTCAGCGCACTGCCGAGCGGAGAAAAAGATCCCGGCCAATTAGCGAAATTAATGTTACGCCTTTTGTAGACGTAATGTTGGTACTTCTAGTAGTCTTTATGGTTACTGCTCCCCTTCTTGTCCTAGGAATCCCCGTCCAACTCCCAAAAGTAAGTAAGGAGTATATAATTGCAGATGATGACACACCGTTAAATGTTGAGGTTGATGGAGACAAGCGTATCTACATAAACAAAAAAGAGATACTGCTGGCTTCATTAGCACCTCAATTAGCTCAAATGAAGTCGGCAAACCCAAAAATCAAAGTGCATCTAAGAGGGGACGCGCGACTGAATTACGGAGCAATAGCCGTGGTGGCTGGTGAGATAAGGAATGCCGGAATTCAAGTTATTGCCTTAAGAACAGATCTAGCAAACCTGAAGAGTGAAATTGAAGCGTTTCCAGAAGAAAACGTTCAATAACCCTAGAGAATTTGGATGAAACTTGGGTTTATATCATCTGGTGTATTACACCTATTAGTATTTTTAATAGTTTGGCTTGGTTTGCCGCATATAAAGCGTGATCCACCAAAACTAGATGCGTTAATTTTTGTAAAATTAGCGGATGTAGCAAAAGTTACTAATCTTCCACCAGATATGGACATTCAGCCAAAGAAAAAGAGCAAGACTAAATTGCCGAATACAAAAAAACCTGCAAAACAAAAAAGGGCTTCGCCGGCAGAAAACAAAAAACCAAAATTAGCTAGCCATAAAACTGTTCCTGTCCCTGAGGCGAAGCCGCGTAAACGACCTAGGCCCGCAAAAGTTAAAGCTTCCAAACCTAAAGCGAAGCCAAAACCTCGTCCGATGATTAATACAGTTAAGAAACCAAAACCGACGAAGCGTCCTGTAAAAAAGAAATTCACTAGCCTGTTGAAAAATCTGAAAAAAGAAAAAATAGATCAGAGGAAGCGTACTGAAAAGAAAACGATAGGAGATAGACTGAAAAAACTATCCAAAAACTCCAGTAATGGCGAGTTTCGGGAAGATCAAAAGGTGACGATTAGTGAAATAGATGTGCTTCGTCAGCAAATTGCTGGTTGTTGGAATATTGCTGCGGGCGCTCGCCAGGCTGAAGCACTGAGCGTTGAAATTGAGATGAGAATGAACCCAGATGCAACTGTTCGAACGGCTCGGGTTGTGGATGGAACTAGAATGAACTCTGATCCGTTTTTCCGAGCAGCGGCTGAAAGTGCTTTGCGTGCTCTGAGCCACCCGGACTGCATTCCTTTAAAGTTGCCAGTCGGAAAATATGAGGTCTGGAAATCATTTACTTTCAACTTTGATCCAAAAAATATGTTACAGTGATTCGTGAAGCCTACTTTTTTATGGAGACTAATTTGTTACGTTTAAAGTATCTAAGGATGCGGACACTTTGTTTCTATTTCGCCGCTTTTTACTTGATATGCCAGAGCAGCCAAGCAGAGTTAAGGATAGACGTAACACAGGGGCGTGCTGATCCCATGCCAATCGCGGTTACCGTTTTTAAATCAGATGAGATAAAAAATAAAAATATCGGGAAGAAAATCTCGACTGTTATTTCTGCGAATCTGGAGCGTTCAGGCTTATTTGCACCAATAAATCCAAACGCGTTTCTAGAAAAGTCAATAGAGATGGATCTACGTCCTCAATTCGGTAATTGGCGTGTTGTAAATGCTCAGGCAATGGTCCACGGAGCGGTAACCATTGATGCTGAAGGTCGATTAAACGTTCAATTTCGTCTCTGGGATGTTTTTGCTGAGCAGCAAATGGTAGGAAATGCATATTTCACCACTCCGAAGAATTGGCGGCGTGTGGCACACATTATTTCTGATTTAATTTATAAAAGAATTACTGGAGAGGATGGCTATTTTGACACCAGAATCGTCTATATATCGGAGAGTGGTGACTCAGATAAGCGAGTCAAAAGATTAGCAATTATGGACCAAGATGGGGCTAACCATCGTTTTTTAACTAATGGATCAGACCTTGTATTGACACCTAGGTTCTCCCCAACAATGCAGGAAATTACCTACTTAGCCTATTATAATAAAAAACCGAGAGTTTATATTTTTAACATTGATACTGGCCAGCAGGAAGTACTGGGCGACTTCCCGGGTATGACTTTTGCTCCGAGGTTTTCGCCAGATGGGTCAAAAGTTATTATGAGCCTTGCAAAAAATGGGGTTACAAATATTTATACAATGGATTTGGCGACGAGAGGAGTTCAACAACTAACCCAGAGCCCTTCTATTGATACATCTCCAACATATTCTCCCGATGGATCGCGGATAGTCTTTAATTCTGATAGAGGTGGCACGCAACAGCTATATGTTATGAATTCAAACGGTCGCGGAATTAAAAGAATAAGCTTTGGAAAGGGTCGTTATGCAACGCCTGTTTGGTCGCCCCGCGGTGACTTAATAGCGTTCACGAAGATGTTTCAAGGTAAATTTTTCATTGGAGTAATGCAGCCAAATGGTAAGAATGAGCGTATTTTAGCCGATGGTTATCTTGTAGAGTCGCCAACTTGGGCGCCCAATGGACGTGTTTTGATATTTTTTAGGCAAATGGAGCCGACTGCAAACGGTGTTACTAGGTCTGTAAAATTATTTTCAATTGATCTAACCGGGTACAATGAGCGTGAGATTATTACACCGTTAGATGCCTCAGACCCTGCATGGTCGCCGCTCAATCCATAAAAATGAGAGAGAATCGAATTTTATTTGTAATTTAGATTATTTTGTTTGGTTAATTCCTTGGCACTCTGTTACAAGGTAAGGATTATTTGTATTTTTACATCCAGACCTAAGATTGTTTGGGTGGTAGAACTAACTATGTTTTTGAAGAGGTGGATTATGCGACTAAAGATTTTAGCACTTTTGGCCTCCGTAGTCTTGGTATCTGCTTGCGCTCAAGATCAAGACATATCCAGCGGGTCTAGTGGAGCCGGTACTGTGTCAAGCACTACTAGTTCATCCTCCGGCAGTGGGGCGTCCACTGGAGTAGGATCTTCGGCTCTAGAACCAGGTTCAAAGGAAGAATTTATAGCCGAAGTTGGGGATAGAGTGTTCTTCGGATATGATAAATCAGATCTGACACCATCCGCCCAATCAACACTTGATGGCCAAGCAATATGGCTTCAAAAATACCCGAGTGTTCGTGTAACAGTGGAAGGGCACTGTGATGAGAGAGGAACGCGAGAGTATAACTTGGCTTTAGGAGAACGAAGAGCAAGCTCCGTTAAAGACTATTTGGTCGCGCGTGGAATTGATGGTGGACGAATTAGTACAATAAGTTACGGTAAAGAACGCCCAACCGCGCTTGGTAACAATAAAGGTGCATGGATGCAAAACCGTAGAGGTGT
>CETW01188788.1_pt1 | contig 11598 bp, 12 predicted proteins | sample 361381 | NCBI WGS metagenome assembly CETW01 (sample SAMEA2620570, study PRJEB7988) | marine metagenome | isolation source: saline water (ENVO:00002010), including
GCCCGGGTGGTGGAATTGGTAGACACGTTGGACTTAAAATCCAATGAACATTTGTTCGTACGGGTTCAAGTCCCGTCCCGGGTACAGAACGGGAGACATTCAAAAGATTGTTTCCCGTTTTTATTTTAAAAATCTCTAACATCTTGATATTCTTGTATATATGTCAAAAGCTATTATTAGTCTTAGGGGTTCGATATTTATCCCCTTCAAAAATCAATTTTTCTGAAAATTTTTTCTAATTTGTATTAAGTTATTTTTAATAATAATTTTTGATAACAATTCACTTGTTAATATCACTCCTTCATTATTAAAATGACAATCATCAAAGAAGTATTTTTCTGTAGGTGGTATAATTTTATCTAAATCTAATAAAATTACATTATTTTCATAAGATATTTTTTTTGTTATATCATTAAATTTTTTCATTCCATTTTGCAAGTCAACTGTAAAATATCGTTTGTTATTTTCAGCATATGTCATCCAATGACATTTATTAATTTCATCAGACTGTTTGCTGTTCCAAGTAGTTGGTTGTGTAAGTAAGATTAAACTAATATTATTTATTTTACATAAACCAACTATTGATTTTAAATTGTTTTCATAATATTTTGTGGAATATTGTTTAGTAAATCGAATTTCTTCCTTTTTTTGATTATTTTTAAATAATTGTTTATGTCTTGTTATAAAGGTTATTTTTTCTATATGATTATCAATATTTATATTATTTTTTAAGATTAAAACTCTTCTTGTGATTTGAGAATAACGGGTCAATACCTTTTTAAACATTTTTGAAATGTGTGCTGATTCTTTTTTTGGCATATGTAAATAATCATAGTTGTTAATTGATCGTCTAAAGTCATTTATACCACATAAAAGAACTATTAAATTTGGTTTAAGATGATTAATTCTGTGAGCAATCATTGATAAATGATCTGTGGATATGTCACCTGATTTTCCTGCATTTAGTACTTTTATTTGCATACTGGTATCAATAACAGATTGCAATTTTTTCTGTAATCTTTTTTCTACAGATTTTAAATCATCGATATATAAATTTTCTATTGTACTACCACCTATTAGAAAGATTCTATATTCAGATATATTTTTCTCTTCAGTCAAATTGTCTCCTCTAAATCCGAAGTTATTGGTTGTAAATATTATATTAGAGTCAATTCCATATAGTCCTTCATTTGAAGAAATATGGTATTTCTGATTAGCGTCATGACTTGAGGGAATATATTGATTGTTATTTATTTGTTCTATAGGGTAAATGGTAGGCAAGAACTGCCAAAGTAATAATTCTGAACATATTATTAGAATTAATAGAACAAATATATTGATTAAAATTAATCTCATATTTTTTTAATATATTATTTCTATTCTTATTTTTATTATTAGATTTGGTAAATATATTGTTTTTATATTTTATAAATTATGTTAACAATAGAATATATAGTCTAGATTTTTAAAATGAAGAAAATTTTAGGTATATCTGCATTTTATCATGATTCTGCTGCTGCTTTAACTATTGATGATAAAATTATTGCTGCTGCTCAAGAAGAAAGATTTACAAGGGAGAAAAACTCTTCAAAATTTCCTATTAAAGCAATTAAATATTGCTTAGAAGAAGCTGGACTTGAAATTGATGAATTAGATGCTGTTGTGTTTTATGATAAGCCATTATTAAAGTTCGAACGGTTATTAGAAACCTACTATGCTTTTTCCCCAAATGGTTTGTTATCTTTTGTTAAAGCCATACCTGTTTGGTTAAATGAAAAGTTGTTTTTAAAAAAAAATATAAGACAGGGATTAAAAGAAGTTGGAGAGTATAATATTAAAAATTTAAATTTATTATTTCCAGAACATCATCTTTCTCATGCTGCTAGTGCTTTTTATTCATCTCCATATAAAGAGGCTGCAATTCTTACAATTGATGGGGTAGGGGAATGGAGTACAACCACGTTAGGTTTTGGAAAAGAAAATAAAATTAAATTTCTTAAAGAATTACACTTTCCACATTCATTAGGTTTGTTATATAGTGCTTTCACCTATTTTTTAGGATTTAAGGTTAATTCTGGGGAATATAAATTAATGGGCCTAGCCCCTTATGGTAACCCTATTTCTAATCAGACTTATAAATTTATTAAAATAATTAAGAATAATTTAGTTAATATTAAAGATGATGGCTCTATTTGGCTTAATCAAAAATATTATAGTTATGCAACTGGTTTAAGAATGGTTAAGGATAAAAAATGGAAAAATTTGTTTGGTTTTTCTAGAAGATTATATGACACTGATATAAAACAGCATCATTGTAATTTAGCGTTAGCAATTCAAATTGTTACAGAAGAGATTATTCTTAAAATGGCAAAAGAAGTAAAAAGGTTAACAAAGTCTGAAAATTTATGTTTAGCTGGTGGAGTTGCTCTAAATTGTGTTGCAAATGGAAGATTACAAAAAGAGGGTATATTTAAAAAAATATATATTCAACCAGCGGCTGGTGATGCTGGTGCTGCATTAGGTGCAGCTCAAGTTGTTTTTTATATGTATTATAACAAAAAAAGAGTTGTTGATGGTATAAATGATGTAATGCAAGGGACTTATTTAGGACCAAGTTTTTCAGAAAAGGAAATTATATTAATGAATAAGAGAACAAAGGCTGTTTCTAAGCATTACTTGGATTTTAATGAACTTAAAATAGATATAGCGAAAGTAATTAGTGAAGGTAAGGTAGTAGGATGGTTTCAAGGAAGAATGGAGTTTGGACCACGAGCACTTGGTAATAGAAGTATTTTAGGTGATGCAAGAAATCCTGAGATGCAAAAAAAGTTAAATCTTAAAATTAAATATCGTGAGAGTTTTAGACCCTTTGCTCCATCTGTTTTAGCAGAGGATTCAAAGAAATTGTTTGATATAGATGTTGATTCACCATATATGTTATTAGTAGCCCCAATAAATGATTCAATTAAAAAGAAATTACCTAAGAACTTTTATAATCTTTCATTGTGGGAAAGATTATATTATGAAAGAAGCGTTTTGCAGTCGATTACTCATCTTAATTTTTCTGCAAGAGTTCAAAGTGTTCACAAAGAAACGAATATTAGGTATTGGGAGTTAATTAATGCTTTTAAGGATATTACTGGATATGGTCTTGTTATTAATACAAGTTTTAATGTTAGAGGAGAACCAATAGTTTGCACTCCTTTCGATGCTTATCGATGTTTTATGAGTACTGAAATGGATTATTTAGTAATTAATAATTTTGTTTATAAAAAGATTAAGCAAATTGATTGGAAAAACAGAAAGAAATGGACTGTTAAATTTAAAAAGGATTAAATTATAAATTATATTAAATTGGTTTTAAAATTAGATTATTATGGAAATGTTAAAAGATTTATGTCTATTTTTAATAGAAAGAAAGAAATTCTGGCTAGCTCCTGTAATTTTTATTCTTCTTTTACTTGGAATATTAATTGTATTTGGAGGTAGTAGCGCATTAGCACCATTTATTTATACATTATTTTAAAGTATGAATAAAATTGAATCAAATCCTATTAAAACTATTTTAATAATTGTTACTGGTTTATTAATTATTTATTTTTTTAGTAAGCTTATTATTTTGCTTAATATTATTCTTGTTCTATGTTTAATTGGTGTTTTTTCTCCTTTTCTAAGTAAGAAGATAGAAATATTATGGTTTAAAATAGCGTATATTCTTTCATTGATTATTCCAAATATTGTTTTAGGAATGATTTTTTATCTAGTCTTGTTTCCTATCTCACTGTTATCAAGAATTAGTTCAAATGATCCTCTTTTTTTAAAAAATAAATCTAGGACTATTTATAAAGAGGTTAATAAAATATTTAGTAAAGATTATTTTAAGAATACTTGGTAACATGTATTATTTTAGCAATTTATGAAAATTCAAAAAATTAAAATCTTTAGTTTACTATTTACAATATTATATTTAAATGTAAAGTCTCAAGAGAATAAACAAGCGGCTTTTACATTTAATTATAATTACCAAATTCCAATAGGAAAATTAAGTACTACTTTTGGGCATAATTCAGCTATTGGAGCCTCTTATTTTTTTGAAAATAATAATAATATTATGTTAGGATTAGAATCTAGCTATTTGTTTGGTAGTAATATTCAAAATTCTACCATTTTTGAAAATATTGCAACTTCTACGGGAGCAATTATATCAGCAAATGGACAATATGCCAACATAAATTTAATGCAACGTGGATTTGATTCATACATATTTGCAGGTTATACGTTTCATATATCTAAAGATAAACTAAGTGGATTTTATTTATATCAAGGTTTGGGATATCTAGAATACTATATATTTATTGACACAAAAAACCAAGACATCCCACAATTAAATGAAAACATGAAAAAAGGTTATGATCGTTTTTCTAATGGAATGAGTGCTAAAAGCTCTATTGATTATAAATATTATCATCATAAAGGAAGGGTTCAAATGAGTATAGGTCTAAACTATACTTTTGCTTATACTAAAAATCAAAGAACATATGATTTTCAAAATAATGAATATTACTCTAATAAAAGGAAATGGGCTAAACTAATTGGATTTAAAACAGAAATCATTATTCCAATCCAAAGAAAAAATCAAGAAGAATTTTTTTACTACTAGATGGATATTCTATATAACATTAGCATTTGGCTTTATGTATTATTAATAAATGCTACTTCTTTATTTAATTCAAAAGCCAAATTATGGAAAAAAGGCAGGAAAAATATTTTTAATCAATTACAAAAAACTCTTCAAAATGATAAAAAGATTGTTTGGTTTCATTGCGCATCATTAGGAGAATTTGAACAAATAAAGACAATCTTAATAGATTATAAAGTAAAATATCCTCATCATAAAATACTTCTTACATTTTTTTCCTCCTCAGGTTATGAAAGTAAAAAAAACACTCCATTATGTGATTGGGTTTTTTACCTGCCAGCAGATACAAAATCAAATGCTAAAAAATTTATTCAAATCGTAAAACCCATAAAAGCAATATTTGTAAAATATGAATTTTGGTTCAATTATATGCATGAACTAAAACAACTAGGGATTCCTCTGTACAGTATTTCAAGTGTCTTTAGAAAAAATCAATTATTTTTTATAAACAAATGGTGGGGAAAACAATTAAAAAATGTTTATCATTTTTTTGTACAAGATGAAAACTCAGCTAACTTACTAAACAAAATAGGCATTAATAAATTTACTGTAGTGGGAGATACTCGTTTTGACTGTGTATTTTATAATTCAAAAAACTTAACAAAAAACTCTTTAATTGAACAATTTTGTAAGAATAAAAGAACTATTATTTGTGGAAGTACATGGCCAAAAGATGAAACCATTTTAATAAAATATATTAAAAACCATCCTAATAACAACTATATTATTGCACCACATGAAATGTACTATATTTCCAAGCTAAAAAAAAGAACAAATGGATTACTTTATTCTGAAGCAAATACAAAAAATATCTTAAAAAAAAATATTCTTATAATTAATACTATTGGTATTCTTAGTAATATTTATCAATATGGACATATAGCTTATATTGGAGGTGGTTTTGAAAAAGGCATACACAACATTTTAGAGGCTATTACTTTTGGATTACCAGTTGTATTTGGCCCTAAATATCATAAATTTAATGAAGCTAAAGAATATATACATAAAAAAGGAGCAATTACAATTTCTAATTATTCAGATTTAATATCTGCTTTTAAAAGTTTTGAAAATTTTGATAATTCAATTGCACATAAATTTATAAAAAAAAATACTGGAGCAACAAAAAAAATAATAAATCTATTATAAAAAAAATTAAAAACCTCGTTGTTTTTTAGCTTCAAAAACTAAAACTGCAGCTGCTACAGAAACATTAACTGAATCTATTTCTCCTCGCATTGGAATAATAACATTGCGAGCATTTATTTTATTCCATTCTTCAGACAAACCACTTTCTTCTGCTCCAACTACCAATGCACTTGAATTAGTAAAATTCTCTAAATAATATGCATTTGAATTTTGTAAAGAAGCACAATATATAGTAATTTTATTTTTTTGCAAATAACGAATAACTTCAGTTGTATTTCCTATTGCAATCTGATTTGTAAATAAACATCCAACACTGGATCTTACTACATTTGAATTGTACAAATCACATTTAGAATTAGCAATAATCACTGCATCTAATTTTGCAGCGTCTGCAGTTCTTAATAAAGCACCTATGTTTCCAGGTTTTTCAATAGATTCTGCTACCAAAATCAAGGGGTTTTTACTAAGATTCAAATTAGATAAATGATGAACTTTAGATTTAGCTATAGCTATTACCCCTTCTGTAGTTTTTCTATAAACTAACTTCTCAAATATTTTTTTATTAATCTCAATAATTTCTACATTAGAAGACCATTTTTTTATTTCAATCTCTGGACATATTTTTGGGAAAAATAATATCTTTTCTAGCTTATATCCAGATTTAATTGCTAAAGAAATCTCTCTTTTACCTTCAATTATAAAACTACCTTGTTGTTGACGGAACTTTGATTTTTCTTTTAAAAGTAAAAGTGATTTGACAAATGGATTATGTAGAGAAGATAATTGTTTCAAAAATTAGCCGTGTTTTATTTTAAAGCAAATATATAATTTATAATAAATATCAGAGTTGCTCTTTTGACTGTATTCCATCTATTAACCATTACTAATCATCTTTTAAAATATCAACACAAAACTTATTCTATCTATAAATTTAAAAATACTCATTTTAATTAAGTTTTTTTAAGGTATAGAAAAAAAACATAATTTATGTTATAAATGTGTTATAATAATTTTATAATACATTATATGAGCGTGTTATTTCAGGTTGTTATTTTAGTTTATTTTTTTAAAAAATAAAAAAATAACTTTTTTGTGTTATTTTTTTTAGAAAAATAATTATATAAAAGTGTTAATATTTTTAAAAATAAATTTTTTTATTTAGAATAATTATAAATTATAAACTCTTTTTTTTCATCTATTAAAATATGTACATTAATTTGAGTAAGACATTCTTTAATAATTGTCTATATTTGTTTTTCATTTCTTAAATAATCAAAAACAGTATGGAAAAAACGATATTAATAACTGGGGGAGCAGGATTTATTGGTTCTCATGTAGTGAGATTGTTTGTAAACAAATATTCAGATTATAGAATTGTTAATCTAGATAAGTTAACTTATGCAGGTAATCTTGAAAATTTAAATGATATTGAAAATTATTCAAATTATATTTTTGAAAAAGGAGATATAGTAGATGAAAGATATATCACTAGCCTTTTTGAAAAATATAATTTCGATGGTGTGATTCATTTAGCAGCAGAAAGTCATGTTGATAGGTCAATTACTAATCCCATGGATTTTATTATGACCAATGTTGTTGGCACTGTTAACCTTTTAAATACTGCAAAAAACTCTTGGAAAGGAAATGAACAAGAAAAACTTTTTTATCATGTTTCAACTGATGAAGTGTATGGCAGTTTAGGAGATTCAGGTTTGTTTTTAGAGACAACTCCATATGATCCTCAATCACCTTATTCTTCTTCAAAAGCAAGCTCTGATCATTTTGTTCGTGCATACGGAAACACATATGGTATGCCTTTTGTTATTTCAAATTGCTCTAATAATTATGGGCCAAATCAATTTCCTGAAAAGTTATTGCCTTTATTTATTAATAATATTAGAAGTAGTAAACCTCTTCCTGTATATGGTGACGGAAAATTTACTAGAGACTGGCTTTATGTAAAAGATCATGCGACTGCAATTGATAAAATATATCATAAAGGAAGACTTTCAGAGACATACAATATAGGAGGTTTTAATGAATGGCAAAATATCGATTTGATAAAATTACTTTGTAAACAAATGGATATTGCTTTGGGTCAGGAAAAAGGAACATCAGAAAAATTGATTAATTATGTAAAGGATAGACCAGGACATGATAAACGTTATGCCATTAATGCTAATAAGTTAAAAAATGAATTAAACTGGCAGCCATCTTTGCAATTTGAAGAGGGATTAAAGAAAACTATAGATTGGTACTTAGATAATCAAAAGTGGATGGATAATGTTACATCAGGGGATTATCAGAATTACTATAAAGAACAGTACGGTTAAATGTTTGGGTGGTTTTTAAAAACTAAAAATAAGCAATTAGAGCCTTTAGATTTTTCAGTTTTACAAACTGATATACATTCTCATTTAATACCAGGTATTGATGATGGTTCTCCTGATATTGAAACTACGATATTAATTGTTAAAGAATTACAGAATTTAGGTTATAAAAAAATTATTACAAGTCCACATGTAATGAGTGATGTTTATAAAAATTCATCTGAGGTTATATTAAAAGGGCTTTCTGATATTCGTGCTGAATTGAAAGCTCAAAAAATTAACATAGAAATTGATGCTGTTGCAGAATATTATATTGATTATGATTTTGAACAGAAGATTGGGGTGGAAAAATTTTTAACTTTTGGTGATAATTATGTTTTAGTTGAATTGTCATTTTTTGAAGCTTCAAAAAATCTTTTTGAGATTATTTTTAAGTTACAATTAGAAGGTTATAAGGTTGTTTTAGCTCATCCTGAGAGATATAATTATTTTGACATGAAAGATTATATAAATTTAGTAGATAGAGGAGTTTTTTTACAAGTTAATTTGCTTTCATTAATTGGATATTATTCTCCTATGATAAAACGTAAGACAGAAGATTTAATTGCTGCAAATATGATTAGTTTTTTAGGATCAGATTGTCATAATATTAAACATGCAGAACTATATAAAAAATGTCAAACAAAAAAGGCTTGGCATAATTTATATAATAGTGGAAAATTGCTTAATAGTAGTTTATAAAGAACTGCTATTTATTATTATATTTTTGTTATATTTTTTGAATAATCCTTGTAAAACTTTACCGGGTCCTATTTCTGTTATTGAACAAACCCCATCTTTAATCATTTGTTGCATTGTTTGCGTCCATAAAACTGAACTTGTAAGTTGTTTTTTGAGATTTTTTTTTATCTCGTTAGGGTCAGATACTGCTGTTGCTGTTGTGTTTTGATAAATTGGACACCTTCCTTTTGAAAAATTTGAATTATCAATAGCTTTTTCCAATTCATTTTTTGCTGGTTGCATTAGTGGAGAATGAAATGCTCCTCCAACAGGTAGTTTAAGTGCTCTTTTTGCTCCAGCTTCTTTTAATTTTTCACAAGCAAGATCAATCCCTTTATTACTACCAGAAATAACTAATTGTCCAGGACAATTATAGTTTGCTGGAACAACAATGTCTTCAATTTCTGAACAAATATTTTCTACTACTTTATCTTCTAGTCCTAAAACAGCTGCCATTGTAGATGGATTTTTTTCACATGCTTTTTGCATTGCCATGGCTCTTTTTGAAACTAGTATTAATCCATCTTTAAAAGATAAATATTCAGTTGCAACAAGCGCAGAAAATTCTCCAAGTGAATGACCTGCAACTACTGCTGGCTTAAATTTGTTTTTTAATAGCCGTGCTAGAATTACTGAATATAGAAAAATGGCAGGTTGAGTAACTTTTGTTTGTTTGAGAGATTCAGTATCTCCTAAAAACATGATATTTGTAATTGAAAATCCTAAAATGTCATTTGCTTGTTCAAACATTTCTTTTGCAACATCAGAATTATTATATAATTCTTTGCCCATTCCAATCACTTGTGACCCCTGACCAGGAAATATATACGCTTTCATTTTTAATGTATTAAGTTTATGAATTCAGAACGTGTTTTTTCATCTTTTAAAAAAATTCCAGAAAAAGCAGATGTTGTAGTTAAAGAATGTTGTTTTTCTACTCCTCGCATTTGCATGCATAGGTGTTGTGCTTCTATTACAACAGCTACTCCTTTTGGATTAAGAGCATCTTGTATACAATCTTTTATTTGATCTGTCAATCTTTCTTGCACTTGTAATCTTCTTGAAAAAACATTTACAATTCTTGGAATTTTACTAAGACCTACAATATGTCCATTTGGTATATAAGCGATATGAGCTTTACCAAAAAATGGTAACATATGATGTTCACAAAGAGAATACATTTCAATATCTTTTACTAAAACCATTTGGTTGTAATTCTCAGCAAACATGGCTGATTTTAAAATACTTGTTGGATTTTCTTTATATCCATTAGTTAAAAATGCCATTGATTTAGCAACTCTTTCAGGTGTTTTAACTAAACCTTCTCGATTTGGATTTTCACCTATTTTTGTAAGAATTGATTTAATTTCTTCAGCTAGTTTTTTATTGTAATTATCACTCATATTTAGTATAAATAGGCTGCAAATATATCATATATTTGCCATATGAAGATATTAATTGTTGCAGCAACTAAACCTGAGATTATCTCTAAGGTTATTTTATCAAATAATATATTAATAACAGGTGTTGGAATGGTTAATACTGCAATTAATTTAACAAAAGAATTAATGCAAAAAAGATATGATATAGTTATAAATATTGGTATTGCGGGATCTTTTAACAAGGAATTAAGAAATGGTTTTGTAGTAGAAGTGATTGAAGACAATTTTTCAGAACTTGGATTTGAAGATGATTTGAGTTTTTCTAAGTTTACAGATTTTGATATAAAAACAAAATTTAATTTAAAGGGGCAAACTGAACTTAAAAAAGTACGTGGAATTACTGTAAATACTGTTCATGGAGATACAACAAGTATTTCTGAGATTATTAAAAGAGAAGATCCTGATATTGAAACTATGGAAGGAGCTGCTGTTTTAAAAGTATGTGAAGAGTTTGATGTTTCTTGTTTGCAAATAAGATCAATATCAAATAAAGTGGAAGTTAGAAATAAATCAAAATGGGATATTGATTTAGCAATTAGAAATTTAAATATTGAGGTTGAAAAATTAATAAATAACTTATGAAACTTAAATTAGGTTTATCTCCATGTCCTAATGATGTTTTTATTTTTGATGCCTTAATACATCAAAAAATTGATACGGAAGGATTAGAATTTGATGTTTTTTTTGCAGATGTTGAGCAGTTAAATAAATGGTCATTAAGTGGTAATTTAGATGTGTCTAAACTTTCTTTTAATGCTTTTTTTCATTGTATTTCTAAATATGTTTTAATTGATAGTGGTTCAGCTTTAGGAAGAAATTGTGGTCCTTTATTAATCAAAAAACCTAAAACAGTTTTAACATCAAAAAGTATAATTGCAATACCTGGAGAACATACAACAGCAAATTTACTTTTAAATATCGCTCATCCTGAATATATTTATAAAGAAGAGGTTTTTTTTTCTGAAATTGAAGAAAGTATTATTTTAGATAAAGTTGACGCTGGATTAATTATACATGAGACGCGTTTCACCTATCAAAAAAAAGGACTAGAAAAAGTCATTGATTTAGGTGAATTTTGGGAGAAAAAGACAGGTTTGCCACTTCCTCTTGGAGGGATAGCTATTAAGAGAGATTTCTCATTTGATATTCAGAAAAAAATGGAAAGAGTATTACGTAATTCTATCAAATATGCTTTTAAAAA
>CETW01027329.1_pt1 | contig 11590 bp, 7 predicted proteins | sample 361381 | NCBI WGS metagenome assembly CETW01 (sample SAMEA2620570, study PRJEB7988) | marine metagenome | isolation source: saline water (ENVO:00002010), including
TATGAAACTATTATGATAAATTGTAATCCTGAAACAGTATCTACTGATTTTGATACTGCAAACAAACTTTATTTTGAACCAGTTTTTTGGGAACATATATATGATATAATTCGTTATGAAAATCCTGTAGGAGTTATTGTACAATTAGGTGGACAAACAGCGTTAAAGCTAGCTGAAAAATTAGATCGTTATGGAATTAAAATAATGGGAACTTCATATCATGCACTAGATGTTGCTGAGGATAGAGGTAGATTTTCAGAATTATTAAAACAAAATGGAATTCCATATCCAAAATTTGCAGTAGCAGAAACTGCGGAACAAGCGGTAGAAATGTCTAAGGAACTTAATTTTCCAATATTAGTTAGACCATCTTATGTTCTTGGAGGTCAAGGTATGAAAATAGTAATTAATGAAGAGGAATTAGAACACCATATTGTTAATTTACTTAAAGATATGCCAGGTAATCATGTTCTTTTAGATCATTATTTAGATAAAGCAATTGAGGCAGAAGTAGATGCTATATGCGATGGAAAGGATGTTTATATAATTGGTATCATGGAACATATTGAGCCATGTGGTATTCACTCAGGAGATTCGTATGCAGTTTTGCCTACATTTGATTTAAGTGATAATGTAAGAAAACAGATGATTGATATTACTAATAAAATTGCTCTTGCTCTTGATACTGTCGGTTTAATTAATATACAATTTGCAATTAAGGATGAAGTAGTATATGTTATTGAAGCAAATCCAAGAGCATCAAGGACAGTCCCTTTTATAGCTAAGGCTTATGATGAGCCGTATGTTAATTATGCAGCAAAAGTTATGCTTGGAGATAAAAAAATAAAAGATTTTGATTTTAATCCAACTAAAAAAGGTTATGCAATAAAGGTTCCTGTCTTTTCGTTTAATAAATTTCCTAACGTAAATAAAGAATTAGGTCCAGAGATGAAATCGACAGGAGAAGCAATTTATTTCATTGATGATTTAGAAGATGATTATTTTACTAAAGTATATTCAGAGAGAAATTTGTATTTAAGTAGATAGTTTGAAAGTACTTGCCATTATATTATTAACTTATTTTTTAATTAAATATTTGTTTAGAATATTTGCTCCTATTTTGATAAAACGATTTATAAATAAGATGCAAGATAGATTTCAGCAACAGTTTAATCAACAGTATCAAGGTCATAGTCAAACTAAAGAAGGAGAAGTTACTATAGAAAAAAATAAATCAACTCCTAAAAAGAATACAAATGATTTAGGAGAATATGTTGAATTTGAGGAGGTAAATGAATAAATATATAATTATGAATTTAATAAAAATAATAAAACCACATTTTATAGTATTGTTGCTATTTGTTGCTATATCATTTATATATTTTTCTCCATTAATTGAAGGGAAAATGTTGGAGATGCATGATATCAAGCAGTGGCAAGGAATGAGTAAGGAGATTACAGATTTTCGTAATGAAACAGGTGAGGAAGCATTATGGACAAATTCTATGTTTTCAGGTATGCCAGCATACCAAATAGCTGCACGTTCGAATGGTAATCTAATTCAATATGTGGTTAAAGTAATTACTTTTGGAATGCCAAGACCTGCTAATTTATTATTTTTATATTTATTAGGTTTTTATATTCTTCTTCTATCTCTTAAGATAGATTATCGTTTATCTGCTATTGGAGCAATTGCTTTTGCATTTTCTTCTTATTTCTTTATTATTATCCAAGCTGGTCATATGACTAAGGCACAAGCTATTGCCTATCTTCCTATGGTTGTTGCTGCAGTTCTATATACCTATAGAGGTAAAATCTATTTAGGAGGATTGTTAACTGCGTTAACGGTTGCTTTACAGCTTTATGCTAATCACTTGCAAATTACTTATTATTTAGTTTTAATATTACTTTTAATTGGTATAGTTCAGCTAATAAAAGATATTAAAGCCAATAATTTGGTTGATTTTTTCAAAAGAACTGGTGTTTTAATACTTGCTGCATTATTGGCTTCTGGGACTTCTTTTACAAGACTTGCTACAACTATGGAATATGGTAAAGATAGTACAAGAGGTAAATCAGAGTTAACAGATAATATAGATAATAAAACAACGGGATTAGATAAAGATTACGCAACACAATGGAGTTATGGAATTACAGAAAGTTTTACATTATTAATTCCAAATTTTTATGGCGGAGCTTCACAAGGTTCTTTATCTGAAAATTCAGAAACTTATCAGGCAATAAAAAGATCTCCTAATGCTAAGAAATTGATTAAACAATTACCTCTTTATTGGGGAGATCAACCAATAGTAAGTGGTCCTACATATGCAGGTGCTATTGTTATGTTTTTATTTTTTCTAGGTATATTTTTTGTAAAATCAAAGATGCGAATTTGGCTTATAATAGCTACCATTTTATCCTTAATGTTAGCTTGGGGCAAAAATTTTATGCCTTTAACTGACTTTTTCTTAGATTATTTTCCAGGTTATAATAAATTCAGAGCTGTTTCTATGATTTTGATAATTGCTGAATTTACCATTCCTCTTTTAGGATTTTTAGCTCTAAATAAGTTTTTAGTATCTAAAAATTCAGAATTAGAAAAGAAGAAACCACTACAGTTAGCTTTTTATTTATCGGGAGGATTATGTATTTTCTTTGCATTATTTTCTTCTTTATTTTTTGATTTTGTTGGTCTTCAGGATATAAATTTAGAAAAAAATGGTTGGCCAATAGATGCTTTACAGTCTGATAGGGCTAATCTTTTAAAAACAGATGCATGGCGTTCTTTTATTTTTATTACTCTCACATTTTCTCTTTTATGGTTGTTTATAAAAAATAAAATACAATTAAAATATGTTATTTTAAGTATTGGTGTATTAATTTTATTAGATATGTGGACAGTAAATAAACGTTATTTAAATAATGATCATTTTGCACGTAAATCAAAAGTAGAAAAACCATATAATAAAACTCAAGCTGATCAACAGATATTAAGAGATACTGATCCTAACTATAGGGTTTTTAATAGTAGTGTAAGCACTTTTAATGATGCAAGTACTTCATATTTTCATAAATCAATAGGAGGTTATCATGGAGCTAAACTAAAGCGTTATCAAGAACTTATAGAAAGACATATTTCTATGGGGAATCAGTCAGTTATCAATATGTTAAATACTAGATACATAATTAATAGAAATGGACAGGTACAGAAAAATTCTGCAGCATTAGGTAATGCTTGGTTTGTCAGTAAGATAAATCTTGTAGAAAATGCTGATGAAGAGATAAATGCATTAAGTGGATTTGATCCTAAAAGTACTGCAGTTATTGATAAAAGATTTAGTGATCAAATTATTAATGTATTGGACAGCAATACAGGTAATATTAATTTATTAGAATATAGACCAAATTACTTGAAATATAATTCAGAGTGTGTAAATGAAGGTATTGCAATATTTTCAGAAATTTATTATGATAAAGGTTGGAATGCATATATTAATGGTGAAAAAAAATCACATTTTAGAGCAAATTATGTTTTAAGAGGTATGAAGATTCCTTCTGGTAATCACATTGTAGAATTTAAGTTTGAACCATTAACATATAAGATTGGAGAAACTGTATCATTAACTTCTTCTATTATTTTATTATTACTTTTATCTTTTGCTTGCTATAAGGAGTTAAGTTCAGAATGAAAAAAGTTTTAATTATCTCTTATTATTGGCCGCCAGCAGGAGGTTCTGGTGTTCAGAGATGGTTAAAATTTGCAAAATACCTACCAAAGAATAATTGGAAACCTATAATTTATACTCCAGAAAATCCTTATTTTGAATTGCAGGATAAAACACTTTTAAAAGATATATCTAAAGAATGTATCATTTGGAAAAAATCTATTTGGGAACCCTACACTTTAAAGGATAAAATTTTTGGAAAAGTAAAGAATCTCCAAAATGTTGGTCTTATTTCAGATAATAAATCTTTAAAGAATAAGTTTTTAAATTGGGTAAGAGGAAATTTATTTATTCCAGATCCTAAAATATATTGGGTAAAACCTTCAATAAATTTTTTAAAAGAGAAGATAAAAAAAGAGAATATAAATCATATTATCACTACTGGTCCTCCGCATTCTATGCATTTAATAGGTTTAGGTTTAAAAAATATTTTTTCTGATTTAAAATGGATAGCTGATTTTAGAGACCCATGGAGTAATCTAGATTTGTTAGATGAATTTTATTTATCAAAATATGCTAGAAAGAAACATAGAGATTTAGAAAGGAAAGTATTAGAAAATGCTGATTTAACTTTAACAGTAAGTGAAACTTGGGTAAATGATTTTAAAAGCTTGGGTGCAAAGAATGTTTCTCTTATTACTAATGGTTATGACCACGATGATTTTAATATTAAAAAGAAAGATCAAAAGAAGTTTATAATTGGTCATTATGGTTTATTGAATCATTTAAGAAATCCACGTTATCTTTGGAAATCTCTTGATTTATTATGTCAGGAAAATGCAGATTTTGAATCAAAATTAGAAATTCATTTATCAGGAAATGTAGATAAAAAGGTAATTTCTGAGATTAAATCATATTCTTTATTAAAGAAAAAGGTAAAACAGTTAGGATATATATCGCATTCACAAGTTTTAAAACAGTATAATGAAGTAGAAGTATTATTATTATTGCTATTTAATTCTTTAAGTGGTGTTGGTAATTATCCAGGTAAAATATTTGAATATTTTGCTGCACAAAAGCCTATATTAGCGTTTGGACCTTTTAAAAGTGATACACAAAAGCTAATACAAAAGACAAATTCTGGGTTTTATTTTACTTACAAAGAGAAGAATATTAAAGAAAAAATTTTAGATATATTTAATAAAAAAGTAATATTTAAAATAAACGATATAAATAGTTTTTCTAGAGAAAATTTAACAGTTCAGCTTGCGAATATATTAAATAAGATGTAAGTGTAATGGGAATAGTAAGAGAACAAAGTGTGAAAAATTCAATAAGTTTTTATATTGGTATGGCAGTTGGAGCTATAAATACTGTGATTATTTATCCTAATGTCTTTAAAGATAATCCAGAGTATTTTGGTTTAATACAGATTCTCCTTGCTTACGCAATTGTTATATCAACTTTTACAACTTTTGGAATTCCTAAGATATTTCTTCGCTTTTTTCCTGCTATTAAAGATAAAGGACAGTTATATTTTCTAAGTTTAATTACTCCTATAATAGGTTTTTTATTAGCGACTCTTATATATATTTTATTTAAGGAGGAAATATTTTATTTTTTAAATGCTACTGTATTACTAAAGAATAATTTTTTTTATATTATTTTTCTAATATTTTTTATTGGTTTTTATGAAGTTCTAACTTCAATTTCTCGTTCATTTCTTCATTCTGCTATTCCTGTTTTTTTAAATGAAGTCTTTTTAAAGATTTATAGTATGTCAACTTTACTATTACATTGGTTTGGATTTCTGGATTTCGCTACTTTTTTAAAGATTTATTTTTTAGGCTATTTTCTCAAATTTGCAGTTATTTTTATTATCCAATTTTTTAATAATCAATTTAGTTTGTCATTTACATTAAAAGATTTACAACTTAAAAGAATGTTAAGTTATGGATTATATGTCTTGATAGGAGGAGCCGCAATGATTATAGTTACTAGATTAGATTTAATGATGATTGGTTCTTTATTAGATTTACAGCAAGTGGCGTTTTATACAGTTGCTTTTTTTATTGGTAATGCTATAATGGTTCCAGGTAAATCTATTGTTGCAATATCCACACCACTTATAGCAAAAGCTTGGGAAAATCAAGATTTTAGTGAGATACAAAATCTTTATTCAAAATCATCTATTAATCAATTAATAATTGGAGGTATATTTTTTTTATGTGTATGGATAAATATTGATGAAGTATTTGATTTATTACCTGAGAAATTTCGCGCAGGAAAATGGGTAGTTTTTTATATAGGATTATCTCAGTTATTTAATATTTCTACAGGCGTTAATGGCGCTATTATAATGAATTCAAAATATTTTAGATATGATTTATATACTAGTTTAATTTTGGTATTTTTAACCATTATCACTAATTTTTTTCTTATTCAAAAATATGGCATTAATGGAGCTGCTATGGCAACAGCACTTTCTGTTTTTCTTTTTCATTTTACAAGAGTAATTTTGTTAAAAATTAAAATGAATATGCAACCTTTTAGTTATAAAACTATATATACCATCATTTTATTAATTCTTATATACTTTTTACTTATTTTTTTACCTAATACGGGTTATGCATTATTTGATATTTTTTGGAAATCTTTAATCGCTCTTCTTATCTTTGGTCTATTAGTGCTTTATTTTAATTTATCTGATGATATTTCATTAATGATGAAAGATTTTAAAAATAGATTTTTTTAAAATAAAATTGTCTTTTATTAAAGAAATGAGCCTCTTTATTTGGGTGAATTTTAATTTCAGGGTGTTCATTCAAACTTCTGCTAACCAACTTGTTCCTGCTTTTTGTACGCCAATTCCAATAAAATTTATTTTCCCCATTTTTTAATCCTTATTATAATTTAAGATTTTAATCTATTTTATAAAAGTTTGTTTTTTTCCCATTTCCAAGAAGATTTCATAGCTTCTTCTAATGATTTTTTGGCTTGCCAGTTTAATTTCTCTTTTGCAAGTTCGTTGTTAGCATATATTTTTTCAATATCTCCACTTCTTCTTTTACCTATGGAATAATTTACTTTCAGTTTATTTGCTTTTTCAAAAGCTTTTATAGCTTCTATTACACTAATACCCTTACCTGTTCCTATATTAAAAACATGTTTCCCAGATGTTTTAAGAACAAATTTTAGCGCTGAAACATGTGAGATTGCTAAATCAATAACATGAATATAATCTCTAATACAGGTCCCGTCAGGGGTATTATAATCATTACCAAAAACTGTGATATTCTGTCTTTTACCTATGGCTGTTTCTGTAATTATTGGCACTAAATTAGAAGGTTTATCTGCAGAGTAATCACCAATTAAAGCGGAATCATGTCCCCCAATAGGATTAAAGTATCTTAATGAAACACTATTACATTTATTTTGTAGTAAAATTTTTTCACATAGTTGCTTTGTCTCTCCATATGGAGATTCGGCTTTTTTAAATGGAGCATTTTCATTTACAGGTAAAATATCAGGCATTCCATAAACAGTACATGAAGAGGAGAAAATAATATGATTTACATTATTTTCTTGCATGCATTCTAATAAAATTTTTAAGGAATCTAAATTATTTTTATAATATTTTTCTGGTTTTATAACAGATTCTTCTACTGATTTATAAGCTGCGAAATGAATAGTTGCTTGAATATTTTTTTCTTTTAAAAATATTTTATGCATTTTGATTTTGTCTGTACAATCAATATTATACCATGTAATTTTTTCTCCAATAATTTTTTCAATTCCCTGAATATTATTTATTGAGCTATTACATAGATTATCTATAATTATAGGATTAAATCCAGACTTGTGAAGTTCGATTACCGTGTGAGATCCAATATAACCTGCTCCTCCTGTTACAATAATATTTTTCATTTTAAAAAGCTCTATTAATTCCAAGTATCCATCTCATTTGAATAAAATTATCATCAACTGCTGGTGGTCTATTTAAAAATAATGGTAGATCTAATCTTATCACTAATGGATTTATTTTTTCTAATGGACCAAAATTATTTAGTGTATAGGTAAAGCCAATTCCCGCATCTGTTCTCAAACCTGTAAATGCATTTTTATAATTATTTTTATTTAATTGAGTGTTACTTATTATACCAGCATCGGAAAATATATAAGATGTAATATTATTTTTTTTGATGGAATAAGGAAGATAATCTGTAAAATCAATTTCGATATTAATAGCTGCTCCGCTTATTCCATTATAATTTATAGATGTCATGATTCCATCATCGTTAAATTCGGGAGCAAGATATCCAGTGTATCCTCTAAGATTTAAGCCTCCTCCATGATGCAAATTATTTGTTGTATAGTCATATTCCATGAGTTCAGAAGTAATCATTCCTTCAGATCTAGTAAATTTTGATTCCATCATTTGTTCATTATTAGCACCTGCTAAACCTAATTTACTTTCTTCAGCCCAATCCTCTCCAGTTCCTATTTGGAAAAATAAACGAGTATGAATCTTTAATTTTTCTAATTTATGCTTATTTTTTGAAGAAATAGAAAAAGAATTATATTCATATTCACTTCCCAAAGTAGAGGATTTAATTAATAGGTTTATTATACCATTGCTATATTTGTGCTCAAGATTTATATCTATTCGATTATTCATTTTTCTTAAATCCCAATTTTTATTTATAAGATAAATATTATTAGTTCTGTAAAGAGAAAGTAAATCAACAGTCAATTTATTATTTCCTTTATTATCGGATTTTTCTATACTAATCTTATTTTTATGTAATCCTGCTATAAATTGAGAGTGTAATTTTAATCTACTATTTAAAGTAAGATTATCTAGATTAGTATTATAATCTAATTTATAAGAATATTGGTCATAATCTTTAGGATTTATAATATTTTCTTTTTGAAATTGACTTGTATTATACCAAAGGTTTATATTAAATAAATGATGATGATTTAGATAACCCCCATTTAAGTTTAAGCCCAATTTCAAACCATCATAATTATTCCACCATATATTTGGATGATATTTTACTTCATAATTTCTCCAATCAGGATATTCATTTAATTTATGATCTAAAGAGTATGAAATATTATATTTTGAATTATTATCTGGCATATATGCATCAGCTAGCCTAGTTGTAGGATCAATAATTACTTCTGAAATTCCAGATGGAATATCTAATTTAGTAGAGTATGTTGGATATAATAGATCCCATCCATGCCATTTTGGTAAAACTTGTGCATTAGTTTCTTTAATAAACCAATTATTTGGTATGTGATAATTATACCTTTTTCCGTTATTTGAAATCACTGTAAAATCTATAGGCATTTGCATTCTTCCTTTTCTTTTAAAAGTTACTTCATTTCCTTTTACTTTTACAGAATAATCAATTCGTTTTGTAGATTCTAGCCATTGGTCAAAAAACCAATTTAAATCTACTTTTGTATATTGTATAATACTATTTCTAAAATCTTCAGTGTAGGGATGTGCTATTTTCCATGTGTTAAAGTAATTTTTCATAGCATCTAGAAACAATTTATCTCCTAATACATATTGTAAATTATAAAGCATTGATGCTGTTTTATAATACACATGTCTATATCCTCCACCGTGTCTTAACGCACCGTTAAAACAATCTGAGTGAGTTGCAATTACTGGATCATTATGTTTGGTAGCATCTTTGATATATGAATAATATACTCTACTATCTATCGCTTTTGTAGGCTTGTCAAAACGAGCTTTGTATTTACTTTTTCTTATATTTTTAACCAAATTCTCACCATCAATTTTTATTAGTCCCCATGCAGTTAAAAATTGTGTAAATCCTTCATCTAATAAAGCCCTGTAAGTTTCATTATTTCCAACTTGTGCAAAAAACCAGTTGTGTCCTATTTCATGCACTAGTAGACCCCTATAACTTGGATCTTCCCCACTATCTAATGTAAGCATTGGATATTCCATGCCAGATCTTGCATCAGCAACTATCATTTTATGATATGTATACATTCCAAAATCTTTTGAGAATACTTCTATTACTTTAGCAGCATAATCTGCAGCATTTTGCCATCTACTTGCATGCGGCTCTTGTGCTAATGAGTAGCATACTTTATCTTTCCACCAAGCTTCTCCAATCCTATATGTTGGATCTGCAGTAAAAGAAAAATCGTGTACATTTTCTGCATGAAATCGCCAAATTTTTCGTTCTCCTTTCTTATATGGTGTTATAACTGAAGGAGGTGAGTTCCATTCTTTATCTTTAAAATTTTTAATATCAAGTTTTTTTCTTAGCTCTTTTGGAAGTACTTGATCTCTATTTAATAAGAAACCTGTAGCTCCTACAACAAAATTAGAAGAGAAATCTAACTCCACATCAAACCCACCGAAATTACCATAGAATTCTTTTCCTAAGTGCTGATCTTTTGTCCATCCAAATTTAGCATCATATACACATATTCTAGGGTACCAATGTACTCCGTTATAATGTTTATATCCCCAAGCATTAAATACAGTCATTCTTCTTCTTACATCACCCTGATCAAAGTATGTTTTAAATTTAATATCAAAAGTAATATTTTCATTAGTTTTTAGTGTATTTGGTAAGTATACTTTTAAGATAGTATTATCTAATTCTGTAGTTACTTCTTGTCCATTAACAGTTATTAAATCGATAATTGTTCCTAATTTTTGACTTTCATATTCTCCATATTTTGGTTTTTTTCCATTTTGAACATGTAGTTCATCAAGATAAGAATCTGGTTGAAATGCATTTTGATATAGATGGAAGTAGACAATATCTAACTCATCTGGAGAGTTATTTGTATAAATTAATTTCTGAGTAGCAGTTATGATATCTGTTTCTTCATCAATTTTAGCTTTAATATTATAGTATACATCTTGTTGCCAATATGCTGCATGAGGCATTTTATTTTTCCAATAATTAGGATTATCCGTATTTTGGTAGGTATTTGGAGGTAATAAAGGGTTATAAGGTTCTTGTTCTTTAGTTATATTTTGAATTGAAGTAATTAAAGAGTCTTGAGCATAATTTAATGTACTAATAGCAAGAGAAATTATAAGTAAAATATTTTTCATAAAATTAAGTTTTTGTGCGAATTTACAATTACTATTCTATTTTGTGCTTTTTTTCTTTGGCATTTGCAATACTTGCATTTATCTCAAAGCCAGTTAGTAATATTATAGAATTAAAATACATCCAGATTAATATGATTATAAGTGTTCCTATTGAACCATAGATTTTATTATATTGAGAAAAGTTATAGATATAATAATTAAATCCAATAGAGGTAATAATGACACCAACTGTAGCTAATAAGGATCCAGGTGTAAATAGTTTCCATTTATTTTTTATTGAAGGACCTAAATTAAATAGTACAGTAATACCAAAGAATAGGATTAGTATTATAATAAGCCATTTACCAAACAAAATTATATCAGCAGCAGAATTAGATATAACTTCAAAATTAGTTAGATATGAGATAACTACTTTACTAAATATTATTAATGCTATAGCAATAATTAACATTAAGGATAATATTATAGTTAGACCAAAGGATAACAGTCTTTGTTGTATTAATGGCCTAGTTTCTTTAATATGATAAGATGCATTAAAAGCTTCTATAAGTGAATTTATCCCATTTGTTGAGAAATATACAGCCAGTAAAAAACCTATAGAAAGTAATCCTCCCCTAGGGTTGTTTATTATATCTTCAAGTGCTTGAAAGGTAATTTCATTAGTTGAGGGAGGTAATACAATGGTTATAAGGTCTATTAAGGTTTCTTGTAACCCTTTAATAGGAATATATGGAATAAGAGTAAAAAAAACAATAATTGAGGGAAAGAAAGCTAAGAAAAAATTAAATGCAAGAGATGATGC
>CETW01043351.1_pt1 | contig 11571 bp, 21 predicted proteins | sample 361381 | NCBI WGS metagenome assembly CETW01 (sample SAMEA2620570, study PRJEB7988) | marine metagenome | isolation source: saline water (ENVO:00002010), including
TACTTTTGTTAATGCCATTCGTTACTCCTAGCTTATGCTACTTGCATCATCTCTTTGTTTGCGTGTTTTATAATCACTTCTTGCAGTTACAAGTGCAACAAAGTCTGCTTGGTTGCTTGGTATGGGGTCTGTGAAGCTACTGTCGTTCATCAACTTTGTAGTCCACTCTGTCTGCATACGCTTCCAACAGTTGTTTAACTTTCCATTGATTGCACCATCCAACCACTCGTCTATACCTTTGTTGTCTGATGTATCATTGTATAAATCATTAGACAGAATCTTTTGTTGTAAATCTGTTAATGTTATTGTCTTTGTGTGATTTGCCATTTTATAACTCCTTTATGTTACGTTGTTTCACTATTGGCTAACAGACTAAAAAGCCTGAAAAAAATGAAGTTGCATTTATGTCTAGTTGTGCCGTACCAAGTGGTTGCAATATATTAATTTTACAAGTGTCATTAGCATCCATGTCAACAAACTGGCTTAAAGTAAGTGTCCAATAATTAAGATCAGCAGAAAATCTCGCTGTATCAATAATATTATACATAGGTCTGTTACTTGTTGATAAAGTTGTGTAAACGTATGCACTAGCACTATCTACACTTTCAAGATACAAATTGACATTAAATTGATATCTTCCTGTAATTGGTGCTGTAAAAGTATAGTTAGATGTATCAAAATCTGAATTTTGGTCAAATATTTCACTATCAAACTCAACAGCAGTATCTGAATTAACAGGAATATTAAATTGTTTGTCAGATAGCTTTACAAAAAAAGCAGGTTGAAGTGGTTTGGTTACAGCGCCTATAGAATCAACTTCTATAACAGAACTGGCTGATGTTCCAAATGTCATTTTATCAATATTATGGTCGTATTTTAGAAACCCACGATAAGCTGCGTTACCACTTGTACCATCAGCGAAACAAATATAATTTGAATGGGTTGTGCCAGTTACGAATGTCATACCACCTTCATCAGCAGCAGTTACAACTAATTCATCGCTATAGTAGTCACTAGGACTTGCAGTGTTAATACCTACTTTATCATTAGTTGTATCTACTTTTAACGTATCTGTGTCCACTGTTAAGTCTGCTGTTAAAGTAGTAGCACCTGTAACATTAAGTGCTGAACTAAACGTACCATCTGTTGCCTGTAATGATGATGTAGATGGATGGTCAACTGTGGCTACAGTTCTAAATAAATAATACACAAAGATATTATTACCTGAGTTACTTGATGGTGCAGCGGTAAATGTAAGTGTAGTTCCGTTGCTTACTGCATATGCTACAGATGGTTCTTGGATAACACCATCTACAGATACAAGTATATCTTCATCAGAACCTACTCCATGATCTAGTGTAAATGCAGTTGTGGAACCATCACCAGAAAACTGTGTGGCTGCTTTACTGGCTACAAATCTATTTCCTGCTTGATTACCTAAATATGGCATTATGTAATCTCCATATAACTCATGGTCACTGATAATTTATCTGCAACAGAACAATCTATCTTTACTATATCGCCTACATTTAAAACTATCTTATTACCAGCCATAATCTCAACTGATGATCCAACTGGCACTGGTATGTCTTTTACAATATGTGCTGTAGTATTTTGTGTTTGAGATGTTTGTGTTGTTGTACTTACAAGTTGAACTGTACCAGTAACTTGTGCAGTATGTACATTTGCCAATGTTAATCCCAATACAATAATTGTGCTACCAGTTTGAACTGTATAAAGAGTTTCTGGCGATCCAGCACTGGCTGGAGCAACATCTCTTGTAATTACTTTAAATGTATTTGCCATGTCATTATCCTAACGCTATTGCTAAAGCTGTAGCCTCATCCGCTGCTGCCGAAGCAGTTGTTGCACCTATGTCAGACAGCACTTCTGATGCACTTCTACTCTCTAAACCGTTTGCAGTAAATCTTGCAAACTCATCATCTGCCACACTAGAACTATCTATCTTCACTGCGTTTGTGTTTGATATACCAAAAGTTAATGAGGCTTGACCACCAATATCACTTAATACTTCAGATGCACTTCTGCCTTCTATTGATGTACCATCAACTTTTAAAAAGTCATTATCTGCAACACCACTTGTTGCAACTAATACATTGCCATTAGATATACCAGTTGATAAGGTGGCAGTTGTTGTAATTGCTGTACCATTTAATGTCATCGCATCTGCTTCTAGTGTACCATCTATATCTGCATCACCAGATATGTCTAATTCAGTGGCAATAATTTTATTGTTAAATGTAGCTGCGCCTGCATCAGCCATATCAATGTCAAGAGCAGTTATCGCACTAGACCCATCTGTTCCTTTTATTTGAAAGTTTTTATCGGCAGTGCTTACACGGAGACTTACATCACCAGAACTATTGCCTATGTCAAGTATTTCTGTACCATCATCTTTAAATAAAACATTTGCACCACCTGCATCAAGAGTAATATCTGAGGCTGCATTTAATGTTATGGATGAGCCATTGGTAATCTCTGCAATCACTGGAGTAGTTAAAGTCTTGTTTGTTAAGGTTTGTGTAGTATCTACAGCAACTAAATCTTGTGTGCCACTATCTCCACTATTAGGTAGCCTTAATGTATTAGCCGCAGCAGCAGAGTGTGGCTGTGCAGTTAGTGTTTGTGCATGAGCATTACTAACTTCACAATAAAATTTAATTTGTGACGCTGATCCACTGTTAGATCTAAGATCAATTAATCCACCCTCTATCGTAAGATCGTCACCCACAGATAAATCTGCACCAACTGAAACATTGCCACTTGCATCTAAAAACACTGATTTTGATGCAGGTATTGTACAGAATATATTTTTTGTACCAGCACTAAAGTTGACTGCACTGTCACTGTTAGAGCTACTAATAATTGTAGTCCTTGCTATCGTGCTAGAGTCACTACTTAATGTTCCTAAACCAACCTCAAACTCGGCAGAGCCGGGAAGTATAACAGCGTAATATGTTGTGTTAGAATTACCTATACCTGCTGCAAAAGTCTCAAAACCAGTTACTGCACCACCTAATGTAAGTGTGCCAGTACCAGTTGTGGTTGTGGTTTCTTTTACTCTATCATTTAATACAAGTGCCATTATTTAAGCTCTATTGTTAAGTTATCTGCGTTAATTCTAAATATATCACCACTAGCTATTGTCTTACTTGCATCTAATGCACCAACAAAAAGTATGTTACCACTAGTTGATGCGTCTGCAATAAACACATGTGTGATTGTATTACTGGTGCCGCCAGATGCCGGAAACTCTATATTTGCTGCGTTCTTTGCAGTTTGTGTGTCTGTTGAATCTGCCCCTATTGTGGTCCAGTTTGCCGCAGTAACTTGTTGTCTTGCATAGTTTGTAAACGTAGCTTCTGTCAATGAACCTGTTTCTGCTGCGCTAACTGCTGTCGCAAGTCCTACATAAATACTGTCACCCGGACTAGAAAAACTAAGAGAGTTATTTTTAAATAAAAAATGTAGTATTCTTCTCTCAAGATAATTTGTCGCTGCATTTGCTGTTGCCATATTTTACTCCTATGTTCTCTGCGCTCTTGGTAGACCCTCAGAGTAAGCGTCAGTATTTTCTCTTGCCTCTCCGTAATCTTTAAGTCTTGTTAATTGATCCATAAACCTTTTTTCATATTGTTGTATCAAATCAGGCTCACCCTTCATAAAAATATACGCATCTACTAATGATCCAAACAATAATGCAAATGGCGCATTAGTGCTTAACCATGTTGTACCACTATCTGCACCAGCAGTTAAACTAGTTGGTCTGTAATAATAATGTAATTCTATTGCATAATTTGAGTTTGGGGTAGGGCCAACGATAAAATTATTTGCATCAAACTGCGCATAAAATCTTGGCTTTGCTGTGGAGGATGAAGCATCATATGCTTCTTGTATGAAGTTTACATCTTTTTGCAAAAGGAATGATTCACTGCCTGCTGTAGTGATTTGAAATGAAAAAGACGCTAAATAATCTGCTGGTATTGTTACAAACTTGTCACTTGTTGTTAATGCTGATGTAACATTCTTTCTAAATATCTCTAAATCAACATTCTTAAATATTCTTTCTTCTGCCGCTTTTATAAAGTCAGATAGATGATTTACAAAGGATGTTTCTGAATTATCAGTGTAATCCTGTATTGCTGTTTTTAATTGCGCAAATGTAAAGCTCATCTAAGCCTCCAAAGTAACTGGTCCTACTGTAGCAAACACACCACCACCTGTTATAGATCCAGATGTAGATTCTGCAGCAACAGTAATAGTATATGTATCATCTGTTAATTTAGTTATAGCATATCCTGTAGCTAAGTTAAAGTTAGCCGCTGTTAATCCATCAAAACCTAAACAGTTTCTAAATCTTACTGTATCCGATGTAGATCTTCCGTGATCTTTCTCTGTTACTGTAACAACAGTACTACCGCCTACTGCAGCGGCTGTTGTAAATGGATCAACCAGTAGCAGCCTCTCTGTTGCAGGTTCTATTCTATCTGGCCTTGCATTTAACAAAGACTGACTGTCATCTGTTTTAAATTTTCCTAAATGGTTCTGAGGATGGTCTGGATCAACCACATCATACCCGACCATCATGCCAGTTTTAGCGCCATTTCTAATCTCTGGTATTAGTTCTCTAAGCGGATACCTAAATCCTGTTTTGTCACATATACCATATGCATATTTACCAACTGAGTAAGGCATTACTTTTCTTTCTTAGTTTTATAAAAATACTCATCGCTATCACCAAATCTATCTAATTTACCTTCGTTTTCAACTTGATAATAGTCTGTGCTGACTAAAAAATCAGGTGTTAGAGGCTTATCTGGTGTTAAGCTATTATCGTATATTCTTGTTCTATTATTTGGATACAAACAAAATTGACCGTTTTCTAATTCCAATAAATTATGTGACTTGTGTTCTTGTGGTGTTTCGCTTGTGCTAAAATCAACTGTATCTATGTCACCATGATAATTATCTAATGTAGCTATATAACTGCCTTTGAGACTACCTGCATCTCTCGTATATATTTCATATGTCATTGATCCTATAAACTGCTTTTGTATGCAGGTTACATTGTAATCCATGCAATTCCAAAACTGTAAATTATACAAATCTAAGTCTGGCTCTGGCGTTTTTGGCTCACTAACAAAAGCGCTTATTGGTAGTTTGTCAAACATAGCACCGTATTCTGGTAAATATGTTTCAAAATAAAAAGCTCTACCGGGCAAAGATTTACAAGAGACCCATATACCTTTTACAAACTTGCCATGTCCGTCTTCATGATCACGTAAATATTCTTTTCTAACCCATACTTGGACAGCAGGTAAATTGCATATTAATCTCGACAACTAGTAACCTCTATTAAATCTGAGTCCTTTTGTAGCAGCTCCCCCACCACGCATTTTAATAACTTTGCCACCTTTTTTCATGTATCCCATTTTGTTAACTACATCAGGTCTTTCTCTTTTTAACGCTTGAAGACCTTTGGCCTCTGGTGGAATAGGTTTTTTCATAGTGCCGCCTCCTGCTTTCTTTTTAACTTTTGCATAATTTTCTGGTGACATTCTTGCTTTTGCAAACTTTTTACCACCTCTCTTCACTAAATTATCATAAGTAAACTGTGCATCGTAAGATGAAGTAGGCTTACCTCCCTTTTGAACAATATTACTTCTTTTCTTTTTTACAGGAGCTTTTTTTGGAGCAACTTTTGGTGTTTTTTTCTTTTTAGGTAAATCAAGTTCAGGACCTGTAACAACACCTTTGGTCTTTTTAGTTTTAGGTTTAGTGTCTGCAACAGATTTTTTAGGCTTTACTAGCTCAGAAATACCTGAAGTTAAAACAGCCCTGTTAACCATCTGCTGAAATCTTTTAGCATTTGTTGGTGACATACGAGATACGTTAGATCTAGGTGTCACTGCTGTACTAGGTTTTTTTAACTGAGTTGCCCTTGGCTTTGTTACTGCTGTAGACCTTAAACTCTTTGGTCTAGGCTTTGGCAATGGCTGTGTTTTGGTTCTTTGTGTATTAGTAACAAGTCTTTGGAATCTTTGAGATGGTTTTAATATTCTAGGTAATTGACTTAAAAATTTTGGTATTCTTGAAAATGGTAACACACCCATACCAATATTCATCATATCTTCTTTTGTTATTCTTCTTTTGTTAGGCCCTGTCTGTACATTTTTATCTTTTTCTATTCTGCCAGACATGACATTATAATTAGGGTCATTTATTTTTCTCTTAGCTTCTTCAAGAGTTAAACCGCCTGTTTTTATTTTTTTCTTTTTCACAGCCATTATTTTTTCCTCTTCATAACTTTAGATTGAAACTCGACCTTTGAATCAGGTGCTTTTCTCATGTCTTTACCAGATACACCGCTACCTTCTTTCATAAACATTTTTTTCTTACCTATAGATTTTGGTCTTGGCTTAGGCTTAGTCATCATTGGTCTTGGTTTAGGAGTTGGTGTAGTTGTTTTTTTCTTAGGCTTAGATCCTGCAACACCTAAAGCACTAAGTGTAGGCTTTGGTGTTTTTCTTAAACCTTGCGCTGTCTGTGAAGATCTTTTGCTTATACCGCTTATAGTTTTGCCTTTACCGGGCTTTTTTGGCACCATTCTGTATTGACCACCTCTTTGTGGCTGTGTTTTAGCTGTTCCTGTTGTTGCGGCACCCACATCTTTTGCAGTCTTTATAACCCTTTTTGCAACTTGGCCAGCTCCTTTTATAAGTCTTGCTTGTGGTGTAATAGCGATTGTGCCTAGAATAGCTTTTTCTACTTTACCTGCTCTTCTTCCCTTCTTACCCATGCTTTCAGCTTTTTTCTGGTTAATATTACCTTTTCTACCAGACATTACATTGTAATCAGGATCAGTGATTTTTTTCTTTGCAGCTTCTAATTTTCCACCTTTTTTCTTAGCTAAAACTAATTCTCTAATTTTCTTTTGAGCCTCTGCTTTACTAATTGCACCTGATCTAGCTGCGTTAGCTAAATTTTTAAACTGCCCTATTTTTGCTGGACCAACTCTATCTTTTCTTATTCTAGTTACCTTGCCACCACCAGCTAGTCTTGGATCACTGCCTTTTGGGCTGGTTCTTGGACTAACTCTTTTCTTCATGGGTCCTCTTGGGTCCATGCTTTTTGGCTTGGACATTCCTCTTGGTTTTGGCTTTGGCTTCATAGGCGTTAATTTTTTTCTTGGTTTGATTTGTAAGGGCATAATTAACCTCCATAAAATGTATTGTAAGGAACAAATCTAGCAGAAGAGCTGTCTTGGTCTTCTCCTGCCGCTAACTCAAACTGAAACTCGTACTCTTGTTTAAGAGGAGCAACTCTGTTTGCAACTTCTGGTCTCTTCATAGCAATGTAATAAGCCAATCCAGAAACAAGACATGGTGCAAATCTTGGTGGTACAAAAGATGTTGTTGTCCCATCAATACCAGATGAAATACCATCTATTCCCACAATTCTAAAAAAAGATAAAGTATATGTGTCTGCACTGTCTGGGACAGGCCACATCGTAACTGTTACAGAACCAGCAAGCCTTTGTACGAATATCTGTGTAGGCTTACCTTGTGTGTTCTTTGCGCTTTGTTGTGCATATGTTGATACACTAATTCTTGTTAGGTTTGTATCTACCTGACTTGTACCAGTTCCAGTTCTAATCTGATGCTCTAATATATCCACAGTATCTGTAGGCATAGTGTATGTCGCTGTTCCTGAGCTAAGTGACAATGTGCCAGATGCTATTGTCCAAAGATTTAGTCCTCTATTCTGCCACTCCATAGTTAATAAGTTAAAACTACGTCTGGCATTTCTTAAATCATTACCTGTTCTTAATTCTAACCCTGCTCTTGCATACGCCTCTTCAAACAGGTCTGGTATATCTGGAACTACTACTGCCATTTATTTGACCTTTCTATAAGCTCTCGTCTTTCTTGCAATCTTCTTTGGCTGTTTAGATACTTGTTTACCTGCTCTAGTTGCTTTTCGCTTAGCAGCCGTAGAACGGGCATATTCAGAGGGCGAAAGAGCCTTAATTGCTTTTTCAGGTAAGTAACGCTCACCTGTTGCTTTTGGCCCTTGTGTACTAGGTTTACCACTTTTGGTTCGCCACTTCTGTTTACCCCAAGCCTTTAAACTCCTTTGTGGTTTTTTCAATCCGCCCATTACTTTTTATTCATCCAAGCTGTTGTACCCATGTATGCACCCACGATGCCTGCGCCTGAAATGTAGAAAAGTGAAGAAATTTCTGCAAGTGCATTAATTCTTTCTATACTAATAAAAGGCATGAACATCATAAAAGTAAATAATCCCATAGCTATTAAAGTATACCTTGCCATTCTTAGTTGAGCAAGGTTTTTGCGTAAGGCTGTTTCTGTTTCTTTTATCTCTTTCATATTAGAAAGCTCTGCATCAGAAACAATGCCATCTCCATCTATATCATACTCATTGTACTTACTTGATGATTGTAATTTCTTTTGTTTCGTTTTCATTTGTTCTTAACCGCACTATTTAGTGAATTTATAACATCATCTATATTAGGCTCTTTTTGCCAAGGATTGTAAACACATTTAAACTTCTTTGGACACCAGCTTTCGATCATCATCTCGTATGTTTCATTGCCACCTTTGTAAATACACGCCATCATACCAGTTTTTGATTTAATTCTTTTGGAAAGCCTACATGTTGTATATTTTTTTTTTTAGTTTTACCCTGCCATATTTTTTGCTGTTTAGTATAATCTTTCGGTTTATATGTATAACCATCAGCCTTAGCTTGCTTTATCCATATACCTGCAACTAAAACAGTAAATCCACCAATTATGGCAGCTACAATTAACCAAGTTATAGCCTCGCCTATCTGTCTTCTCAACTGTTGTTGTTTATAAACAGTTTCTTGTCTTTGCTTTCTTATCTGACCTTCCATAGCCAATAAATCATTGTATGCTTGCGGTCCGTAAGTCATATTTAAAAACATTTTTAACTCGTATCTTTGTTCTTCGAGTTTCTTTTTTGCTGCATATGCAGCGAGAGCTGCTTCTTCTATAGATCCAGCTTTGAACAACTTTCCGAATAGGGGAGGATTCTTTGCTTGTTTTTCTGCATTGTCAATATCTGAGACAGCTCCCATCCATCTACCTATGTCCCCACTCATCTGTTCTATATCTCTTGCCGCTGCGAAGCCGCCTTTAATAGCCTTAAATGCGCTATTGGCTACACTCATTGCAGCAGTAATTGTTAATGGGTCCATATTGTATTTTCCTTATTTGTAGCCGCCACCTGCTTTCTTATAGGCTTTAGCCATCATCTGTGCTTTTCTGGCAGACCACTGACCGGGTCTTCCGCCCTTGCCGCCTGCTTTAATTCTATTAAATATTCTTTTTCTAAGTCCGGGCTTGGTGTAATTACCAGCTTCGTTAACCCTGCTTTTTGTTTTACCACCCTCTTTCATATTCTTTTGCATTCTCTGCAAATTAGATGGTATTCTTGTTTTGCCCTCATTTATTCTTTTTTGTATTCTTCTTATTTCTTCAACAGTTAAGTCAGAGCCTGTCTTTTTTTTCTTTTTGATAGCTCCTCCGGCTTTCATGCCATTGGCGCTTCCATCATCTATATTCTTTGCTGTCCTTAGTATTTGTAAGTCACCTGCATCAGTGCCTGATGACACAAAGCCACCACTTTTTAATCTTTTAACTTTCATAATACCTCCTGCCTTTGCTTTTAATTTTCTAGGGACATCGGGATCTACTGATTCAGGTAAGTTATTTGGATTATAACGCCTTTGTCTTTGTGTATCCTTTGATTTTTTTCTTCTTATTGTTCTACCCGTATAAGTATCAGCTTTTTTCTTACTAGGGGATTTATTCATTGATTCTTCTGTTCCATGAAACTTTACAAATCCGTCATCATGAAATGGCTCTTTGTATTTTAAGTATGGCATATGATCTCTTCTAAATTTGTCTGCTCTAGTGTCGTAGACCAATTTACCGTCTATCATTTTGTATTTGCCAATAAGTTTTCTTTTTTTTGTTTTTTCTGCCATCAAGATTTCCTGTTTACTTTTCTAGCTTTACTAGTTCTTGCAAAAGATCTGTTTATTGACTTTGGCTTCACTGTGAGATTTTTTTTCTTATTATCTCTAGGGTTGCCATTCTTATGAGCAACATCTTTGCCGTCACCCTTCTTCACACGACCAGCAGTCTTCATCTTAGATCTAGCTGTATTCCTACTAGCTCTACGTTTCTTCTGATCTGTTTGCTTGTGGTAGTTGTCATACTCACCACGATAATTACGTTTTGGCATTATCCTCTACCCACTCGTATCCGTATTTACTTTGCCACTCAACATCAGTTGATATCAAGGCATTACATGTAATACATTGTACTTGCTTTTCTTTAGTGTCTTTTAAAGCTGTTTTGCATATAGGGCAAACTTCTTGTTTTATCATACTGCTCTAGTCTTTCCTCTCATAGCACAACCATCTATTGATCTTTTTCTTTTCATAGGTCCGCCTGCCATCATTCTTTGCATTTCAGTCATTCTATTAGATCCTGACATGTCTGCTTTTTGTCTTTTTCTTCTTTGCTGTTTTGCAAATGCCATTGGTAATATTCCACCCATTCCTGACTCAGCGAGTTTCATCATAGGTTTTTTACCCATAATAGCAGGTATAAGGCCACTTCCTAATATTTTACCTATATTCTTTTTTATTACAGGTTTCTTTTTTATGTTTTTCATACCTAATAGTTTTTGACCTATTTTAGATATTGATTTTTTTGTGGATATTTTACCCCCACCTTTTGTTTTGTAATCTGGCATTCTATTACCTTTCATTTGTTGTCTCATAGAAGCTCTACTAATCAACACTTCCACCTTCTTCTAGCTTGTCTTAAACGACTATTAGGATTTTTTGCTGCTTTAGGAAACTTCTTCATTTGACCTGCAGATCTAGCACAGAAAGACTTACGCCTCTTTGCAGCTTTACTGCCGGGCTTTACTTTTCCTGTAACTGCTGTCTTGAGTTTAGATCCGGGATTATCTCTTCGGTACTTTGCAACACCTTTTTTAGTCATACCTGCACCAGCTTTGGTGGGCCGCTTATGCCCACCGCTGATAGTGTGACCTTTCATAGTCCCTTTTTTTGTAGCCATTACGATAAGAACAAAGTTAACTTATTTCCAGATCCTGTAAAGGCATGTATGAAAGCACCGCTTTCTGCTAATATACCCTGATCTGGTATGTTCAAAGTGTGCAATCCTGTTGGAAAACTTTGAACTAATAAGTCTGCTCCTCCTGATCCATCTTTGATAGTTACCGCTCCTGCAGCGTTTCCAAAAATAACTACTTGTCTTATTCTTGTTCTATCTGGACCAACAACAGCAGCGCTGTCACCTTGGTTAAAGTTAAAGGCTTTTACGTCTGATCGACCTGCCATTTATACCTCCTACGCTATTTGAACGTATTCGATTATGAATGTAAAAGAACCTTGTGTTGTTGCATCTTGTGTATTTGTGATATTACAAAATATAGTTCTTTCTGCAGATGTATACTGAACAGA
>CETW01190255.1_pt1 | contig 11519 bp, 9 predicted proteins | sample 361381 | NCBI WGS metagenome assembly CETW01 (sample SAMEA2620570, study PRJEB7988) | marine metagenome | isolation source: saline water (ENVO:00002010), including
TTAGATGTATTAATATATGTTTGAAAAAAAATGAAAAGATATCTCTTTGATAAATTTAATTTATTTACATTAATTTCAATTATTATTTTATATTTTTCTTTATTAATTGGTTTTTATTACAACGAAAACTCAACAGGTGGGGCATACGGTGATTATTATTCCCATAAAGAAATATCTAAAACCTTTGCTGACAATTTTTTAAATACTTTACTTAATTTTGATAAAACTCATACCAGACACTCTCCAGTATTATTAATTTTATTTTCATTTTTTGAGAAATTTGAAATTAGTGATTACGTTATACGATTAATAAATTTGCATATTTGCTTATTTTTACCATTTATATTTTACAAATGTTTAAAAAAAAAATTTATCAATGTTAATAATAATTATTTAGTTTTACTTTCATGTTTAATATTTTTATCGCCAACATTTAGATCTACGGCAATTTGGCCCGATAGTAGAGTCTGGGGTCTCATATTTATTTGTTTAAGCATTTATTACTTTTTAATTTACAATAGTACAAAAAAAATAAAGCATTGTTATTTAGTAATACTTTTTTATACTGTCTCATCTTATATTAGTCCAAACTTTTCAGTTTATTCAATTTTTTTTATGTTATTTTTTTTTAAAGATTTTAAAATTAATAAAAATTTAGAATTAATTATTTTAAACTTGTTACTAGCTTTTCCGGCTTTATACTACATATTTATTTTGGATAATAATTTCATGTTCGCTGCAACAGCAGTACCAGGAGGATCGAACGAACCTTTTAGTATAAATGATATATCAAATAAATTTCTTATAATATCGTCAATTGTAATTTTCTATTTAATTCCTTTTTTAATTTCTAAAAGTGTTAAAATTCCTATCCAAAATTTAAATGCCAAAAAATTAATTATAATATTAATATTATTTTGCATTTCTATATTTTTTTTCAATTATAAATTAAATTATACTGGAGGTGGTATTTTTTTTAAAATTTCAAATATTTTTTTTGGTAATAATTTTGTTTTTTTAATAATTGCAGTTTTATCTTTGATATTAAATTTTTTAATTTTCTCACATTCAAAAAATAATTATTTAATTATCTTTATTATAGCTTTAAGCAATCCCCAAATAACTATTTACCATAAATATTATGATCCATTTTTACTTATATTATTTTTAACATTATTTAATTTGAATTTAGAAAAGAAGAAACTATTTTCGAAAAAATCAATCTTTATTTTTTATTTATTCAGTTTATTTTTCCTGTCATTAAGTATATTTAAATCTTATGTTTAATTTTACTTTAAATTAATCAAATTAAATCTATGAACTTAAAAAGTACTCATTCAACACTAAAAAATTTGAAAAAAACTAAACCTATTTTTTTTCAAGAAAATTTAGATCATACTAACAATTTAAATTATAACGAATTTCAAAAGTTTGGTGGTTTAAGAAGAAATGGATTATATAAATCCTCGTTTCCCGGTAAGCCATTAATTAGCATAATTACTGTTTCATACAACTCAGAAAAAACGATCGAAGACACTATTAAAAGTGTGCTCGATCAAACATATGATAATATTGAGTATATTATAATTGATGGAGATTCTAAAGATGACACCCTAAAAATTATTGGAAAATATGAAAGCTCAATAGATTTATGGGTCTCAGAAAATGATAGTGGAATCTATAACGCAATCAACAAAGGTTTAAGAATCTGTTCGGGAGAAATAATTGGTGTATTAAATTCTGATGATACTTATACAAAAGATGCTTTATCACTAGTGAAAAAATATTATGAAAAATATAAAAACGTAGATTTAATTTTTGGCTCTGTAATAAAAGAAAGATTATTTTCTGGTTTTGCAAAGGAAAAAATTAAATGGAAGTTTAATATTTACCCAGGACACTCATCAGGTTTTTTTATTTCAAAAAATGCTCAATTAAAGGTTGGATTTTATGATGAGAAATTCAAATTGCATGCTGATTATGATTTAATTTACAAATCAGTTTGTAAGTTAAAAATGAGAAGTATCTCAATGGACAGAAATGATATAACGGGAAAATTTAATATCTATGGGAAATCAAGTAAAGAAAGCCAAATTAGATATTATACAGAAGAGTTTAAAATACGAAAAAAAAACGATCAGAATATTTTTTTTATAAGTCTACTTTTAATAATTAAAATAATTTATTTTTATCTTTTAAAAATTCCTTTTTTAAAAAAAATACTTTTCTTTTTTAGAAGCAAAATTAATTATTAATGCTATTTTTTTTGAAGAATTAAAAAATTTGAGTTATCGAGAACAATTAAAAAATTTTCAATTTTACTTAAATTTTTTGTTAATCTTTTATCTTTAAATAGTACAATTATATTGGGCTCCAATTTTGCCTCTAAACTGGTTTCGTCAAATTTCCTTTTTAATCTTCTAAGCTCTGAATTTGATAAAATTACTTGATTTGTATGGTGAATAGACTTTTTTAATATGAATTTTTTAGTTTCTTCAGGATAGTCCTCAATTTTAGATTGTTTTGTAAGAAAATTTGTTTGATATTTGAGATGTCCTAAAAAAAAGTAATTATTAGTATTTACCACTCTCCAATCCGTGATTTTATTTTCATTTAAAAAATTTATGAAATCATTTTTATTCAATTTTAGATATTTAAATGAATTAATTAGCTGTGTCTCTATCATATGGTCGTTCAACGCAACAAAAAAAACATATGGAAAATAGAAATAATTTCTTTCTGATAATATCCACCAAAGTTGGGTATGAATATCATTGGTTAATAACAAATCATTTTTATATGAATTTTTTTCCAAATATTTTGTGACACTTATAAAATCCGTTCTAAAATTTTCTAAATTTTTTGAATTAAAGTGATCACCCTCACTGAGTAAATTTACTCTTGAAGTTTTTAAAAAGTATATTGAATTAAAAACCATTAAAGTAAAAAATAAAATTAATGTTAAGGGCTTAATTATTTTTTTGCTTATTAAGAACTTTGAAAATATGAGAATTATAATATTTATCTTTAATAAAATTAATGATGTTAAAGCTATAATGAAGGTAAAATTTCCAAAAAATGTTACCTTTTTCATTAAAAGAAGATATATGAATGGAGTTAAGATTGAGGATAAAAAAAGAAGCCAAAAAAATTCAAGAAATTTTTTTGAATCTGGACTGTATCTTTTATTAATAAAATAAAACATTACATTTATTGCAAAAATTAAAATAAACTCTGGTTTTTGAAGACCTTTTATTAGATGCTTCACTAAAAAAAGTTTAGTCTCAATATTTAGATTAAATGTACCAATTCTAGAATAATAATCCTTTTCAATAAAATAAATTTGAAATAAAAATGGAATGCAAAAAACAGATAATATAATAAAACTTTTTAATATAATATTTAAATTCTCTTTTTTTATTATTTTTTTTTTGAAGAAAGTAATTAATATAAAGAAAGTAAGTAATAAACAAACTATAAAAAAGTAAAAGAAACTATTAAAAAGTAGCCCTAAAAAGATAAAGGTTAATAATAAATTTTGATTTTGATATTCAGGTTTTTTATTTATATAAAATTTTAACAAAAATAGTATGTGTCCAAAAAAAAATAAGTTTGTTATAAGCGGTCTTGGAAATCTTAGATTATAAAATCCTGAATATAATTGTTTTAAATTTAGACCATAAGGAATTTGAAATGAACTTAAAATTTCAGCAAAATTTGGAATTGTAAAAAAAAATAATCCTAAAAAAATACAATTTAAATTTGAAAAATTAAGCTCTTTGAATATATGAAAAAAAATTTTTATGAAGATAAAAATACAAACTAATTCAAGGAATATAAATCCAAAAAAATTAAAAATTTTAAAAAATACTGAATGAAAAAAACTAACTAAAAATGGAAAACCAATAAAATTTAGCTCATTAAAAATTATACTGTACCCTTCATTTAATTTAAATTTTGATAGTTGAAGTACAAAAGGATAATATGAATAATCACCAGATGGATTGAATATTACTTTTATACTTAACGGTTCTAAGCCATAAAACAAAAACGAGAACGACCACTTTATAAAAAATAAAATTAAGGAAATAGCAAATATTTGAATATTAGTATTTATGAAATATTTACTTTTCATTATCATTTATAAAGATGATATCAACCTGTAATACCTGGCCAGTTTTTTTATCTGAAAAACCTCTTGCCATTGCCCATACACTGAAGCCCATTTTTTTCATTAATTTAATTATATGAGAATAATCTTTTTCTTTATTGTGCAACGGTTTAATTGATGTCTCTAACATGAAACCAGAAATATTTTTTATTTTTTTTTTTGATCCTTTAATTATATTTTCTTCGTAACCTTGAGTATCAATTTTAATAAAAATTTTTTTATTTTTAAAATATTTTTGATTAAGATATTTATCTAAAGTAATTAATCTTATCTTTTCTTTTTTGACCTGCTCAGTTCCTGGTTCAATTTCTATAATCCTTTTGTCAATTTTTAAAATCGAGGAAGATACTTTATTCTTTGTAATGTTAATTTCTTTTGTTTCGACAAATTTGCCAAAACCAATATTGTCCTCTACAGTCCAATTAGAGTGGTCAGAAGCGTTGCCAAGTAAAATTTTATGAATACTTTTTATTGGTTCAAAACTTATAATTTCTTTTTTGTAACCATATTTAATTATATTCTGTGCAAATTGACCCTCGTTTGCACCTATGTCGATTACAGTGTCTATTTTAAAACGATTTAATGTCTTAACAATGTAAAAATAAAAATCGTTTGATAAAGTTATTCTATTTAGCTGTAGATTAAATAGTGATAAAAATTTATTAATAAAATATTTTAATGTCTTTTTTAGCATACTTTAATTTATATATCTAAAATGATTATTTATGTATATTATTACAGCACTATGAATAAAAGAAACTTTTTAAAAATAATCTCGCTTACTTTTTTTTATTCAATATTTCTTCAAATTCCATCTAATTCTCAATCTAGTTATTTAAAAAAAAAAGAAAAAAAATTTAAAAAGAATCTTTCTAACGTTTGGTTATTAGATATTAATGATTATTGATAATCTATCCTCTTTAGAGAACATAAAACATCCTGTGATTATTATTGGAAGTGGCCCAGCAGGAATTACAACAGCTTTAAAATTAGAACAAAATAAAATTAATTCTTTAATAATTGAAGCAGGTGGAATTCAGCCAGACGAAAATACATCAGAATATTTGAGAGGAGAAGTTGTAGGAGATAATTATCCAGACTTATCAACAATAAGACTTCGCCAGTTCGGTGGAACATCAGGAATTTGGGGAGGTAATTGTAATTCCTTTAGAAAAGATGACTTTGATGAATGGCCAATAAAACTTAAAGATTTAAATGTATTCGAAAAAGAAGCAAAAGAAATTTTGAACCTTAAAGATGAATTTTATAATATCGATTTCAGTGAAAACTTTAAATTATATAATCTTAATTGGTCAAATGTGAGATTTGGCGATAAATATCTACATCACATACAAAATTCGAAATATATAAATATGAGCCTTAATACAAATTTTATTAATTTTAATTTTAAAGAAAAAAAAGTTGATACCATAAATTGTTTGAAAAATAATAATTCATACAATTTAAATGCAAAATGTTATGTTTTATGTTGTGGCGGAATTGAGAACTCAAGATTAATGTTATGGTCGACTAAAAAAAATAGCTTGTCCCATAATTTAAATCTTCCTATTGGAAATTATTATATGAATCATCCATATTACAATATTGGTGAAGGTTTAGTTGTTTATGACAAATATAAAAATTTTTTTTTAACAAATAATATTAAGAAAAGTCATTTTGTAACTTGTAAAAGTTCAATTTATCTTTCAGGTAAGAAGGAGTTTTTGATAAAAAGTAAAATCTTAAATTCTGGTCTCTATATAAGTTTTGACACAAAAAATAGAAATAACTTAATTGATCAAATTAGATGTGTAGCTCCAAATTATTTCAAAAAAATTTATGAAGATATCAAAGCAAAAAACATTTATGATATTAGTATTGATGTCTTACAAGAACAAAAGCCTGAAAAAACTAATTCCATTACGCTTGGAAAAAACAAAGATCCCTCTGAAATTCCTTTATCAAAAATATACTGGAAAAGGTCAAATACTGAAAAACAAAGTGTTAAGTTATTAGCAGAAAAACTTGGTGAGCTATTTTTAGAAAATGAAATTGGAAGAATAGGTTTAAAAAATTATATTTTTGATAAAAATATTGATTTTGAGTTTACTACTGGAAATCATCAATTAGGTGGAACTAGAATGGGTAATAGTGAAAATGACTCTGTCGTAGACAAAAACCTTAAAGTTCACAACATACAAAATCTATACATAAATGGAAGTTCAGTATTCAGATCTGCTGGGCATTGTCATCCCACGTTCACGATAGTAAAGCTTTCTTTAAAATTAGGTAATTACTTAAAAAATATTGTTCAATATTTATAAAATAATAAAGTTTTTAAGATTTAATTAGAAACCATTGAGAGCTATTATGGACATTATGAGTGTACTGCTCTAACCAACTGAGCTACAGGCCCTATTAATAATCTAGGTTTTACAAAAATATTGACTTTAATCAAGATAGAATGTTTTTATTTTGTTTCTAATTAATACTTTTGATATACAAATTGTGTATATTGGCATGATTTTTAAAAAAAAAAATTCCAAATCTCTTATTATTTTATTAGTTATATTTACCTTCGTAATCTTCTTATCTTTTGAAGTGAAAAGTTTGGTGGATAAACACAGAATTTCAAATATCAGAGAATTTTCTTGTTTATTGGAAAAAAAAATAAGAAGAGACTCATCTAATAAATTTTTTCATTTTGTAACAGAAAAAATGGGATACATAAGATCATATTGTTATGACGTCCTTGTTTCTAGTCTGAAAGATAACAATAAAAAAAAAGATTTTAAAAAGCCAATTATTATTAAGCCCGATAAAATTAATAAAAATAACATAATTGATACAGAAAATTTGGACAATCAAAGTTGGATAAGACAGGGTTCAAATAACTTCTCAAATAATTATTCTTCTTTAGAACAGATCAATATTAACAATGTAAAAAAAATAAATAAGATATGGAATTACAGCTTGGGAGAAACAAACGGAAAAAATATTGAAGCATCTCCAGTTTTTTATAATGGCGTTTTATATTTTATAGATTTCTATAACAATATTATCGCTCTAAATATTGAAGATGGTTCATTAAAATGGAAAAAAAAAATTTCTGCTGATAATTTGTTTATCGCCAGACGAGGTATAACAATAGATAAATTATCAAAATCATTATTTGTTCCAATGGAAAAAGGTGTCGTTGCTCTTAGATTGTTAAATGGAGAAATAAATAAGGATATTGGAAAAGAAGGTTTTTTTGGTAACTCAGATTCATCGTTAATTTCTCCAATAGTTACAAAAGATTATGTTTTTCTTTCAGAGAAAAAAAATTCAACGATATTAAAATTTGAAAAAAAAAATGGGAAAAAAGTTTGGGAAAGAAGTCTTTTAAAAAATAAAAACTTCAAGGGAGCGTTGTTATGGAGCGGCATTTCGTATGATGATCTGAACAATTTACTTTTTATTGTAACTGGAAACTCTAAAGGTAATTCAAATCATCTTGGGACCACAAGAGAGGGGGATAATCTCTACGCGAATTCACTTTTAGCTTTAGATGGAGAAAATGGAAAGATAAAATGGTATTTTCAGGATACTAAACATGACCTTTGGAATTTTGACTTAGCGTTTCCTCCTATTATTTCTTATATAAAATTTAAAAATAAAAATCTAAAGATCGTAAATGTTGTTGGAAAAGGTGGAAATATTTACACCTTTAAAATTGATGATGGAAAAAAATTATTTTCAAGCTCTTTAATTCAAACAAGCAAAAGTAAGTTAAATAATGAGGTTACAGCTAGTTCTCAGCTTATCAATGTTAAACCAAAAAGAATAAGTTCTCAAAAGTTTAGTAATAAAGATATATCAAATTTTTCTGTGGCCTCTAAGCTGTATTTGGAGGAAAATTTGAAAAATTATATTAGTGGTGATTTTCTTCCTCCCGAAATAAATAAAAATTTAATCATATATGGTTCTACTGGAGGCGGTCAATGGTTTGGTGGAAGTGTTGGTACAGATGGAATTTTGTATTTATCATACAATTTTATTCCATTTGTTATTGAAATAGTACCAAAGAAAATTCAAACATCATTTGTATTTGATCAAAATTCAAATGGGAAAAAAAAATTTGATAAATTATGTTCTGGTTGCCATGGTGTTCAAGCCGATTATAACTACAATCAGTTATTCAGAGAATTTTCTGTTCTCGAGTCCAAAAAAAATGTAATAATGTATAAAAAAAATTTATTAAGATTTATTAATGGTGAAGATCAAAATAATACAATTGATTATTCGGAGAAAATAAAGATTCCCAAGACTTATTATGGTTACAAAAATGAAAAGAATATAAAAAATACACCTTCAATTATTGGTTCTTTTTCTTTTAAATTTCAAAATGACAAGAAAAAATATTTTGCCTTTCTAAATGAAAAATATCCTTTTGAGAAAAAAGACTTAATCGAAATAACAAATTATTTGACGAAAAGAGATGCATATCTTATTAAAAATAAATTAATAAAACTTACAGCAACACATACGCAACTAAAAGATCAGTTTGGAAATCTTGGTAACAAACCACCTTGGTCCAAAATAATAGCAGTCGATTTGAACAATCAAAAAATTTTATGGTCAGTTCCTCATGGAAATAGAAAAGTTTTTACTGATGAAGGAGAGTTTCTAGTAAAAGGAAGCCCAGCATGGTCAGGATTGATTACTACAAAATCAGGAGTCATTATTTCAGCAAGTTCATTTGAGCCTAGTCTTGACTTTTATAATAAATCAAATGGAAACCTCTTAAGGTCTATACCCATTGAATATGCAGCTTCTGCAACGCCTCTAACAGTTATGCATAGAAACAAACAATATGTAGTTCTAATGCTTGGAAATGGTAATAGTAGAATTGACAGTGGAAATTTAGTTTCTGTATATGCTTTAAATTAAGAATAATAAAATTTTGGTGGGCCGTGTTGGTTACGCTCCAACTACCCCTGCAATGTCAATGCAGTACTCTACTATTGAGCTAACGGCCCTGAATTTGTTTAATTTTTTAAACATAGATAATTTATCTTTTTTGAAAAACAAAAAAGGTCATTTTTTCTTTGTTTTTTTTTAAAAAAAATTGTCTATTAATTTCAATTGTATACAATTCTTTTAATCCTTTTTTCATAAGAATTTTTCTTAATTTAAGATCTGTCAGATATTTATTTGAAAAACTGTTTAATTTAAGATTATAAGATATTAATAAAACTCCCTCTTTTTTGAGATACTTTTTTACATTATTAATCACATTATTAATATTATCAGATACATAATATATTGTTTTCAAACATAGAATTACATTAAATTTATTGATAAAAGATTTATTTAATTGGTTTATATCATCAAAAATAACTTTCTTATATTTTTTATTATGTACATCCGTGCCTAGATATCTTAATTTTTTCTTTAAATATTTACTTAATATTCCACTTCCTGCACCAATATCTAAAATTGATAATTTTTTTTTTTTGTTGAAATAATTAAATAGACCAGATAGGAAAAATAAGAATTGTTCATCATTTTCTAAATTTTTAGTTTGATTCCATGGATCATCTATTTTTTCATAAAGTTTTTTGAAATCTCTAATAAATTTCCCTTTTTTAATTATGTATTTATTAGGATTACTATATTCTCTTTTCTTTTTAAAAAAATTTAGTTCTTTAAACATAATGCTTATTAATATTTTTATATTTATAGATCCATAACCAAAATTTAGTATTACTGCCTGTTCCTAAATCCAAAAAAGTGTTTAACTTCAACGTAAAAATTTAATTTTTTAAACATATATAATTAATATATACATCATAATTTTTGTTGTATTTCTATTATAAATAAATACCTTGTTTGTAATCAATTATCAACATGATCAGAAAATAACCCAAATGAAAAAAGAGGTAATAATTTTTATGCCTTCAATTGAGGGAGGTGGAGTCGAAAAAAATTTATTTTTAGTAAGCAACTATTTAGCAAAAAGAATAAAATCATTAAAAGTAATTACAATTTCTAAGAAATTTAAAAAAAAATTCAATAAATCAGTCAAAATAATTTCTCTTGAAAGTAACATATGGGATGATTTTAGTAGGAGAGTTAAATATTTTCTCTCAATTATATTATTAATTAACGAAATTTTAAAAAATAAAAATATCGTAGTTATGTCTTTTCAAGCTAATATCTACTGTATATTAATTTGTAAACTATTTTCTATTAAAGTTATTTCAAGATCTAATTCTGCTCCAATCGGATGGTCTAAAAACCTTTTCAAAAAAAAAATATTTGAAATTGGATTAAGATTAGCAGATAAAATAATAGTAAATAGCATTGAATTTAAACGAGATCTGAAAAAGGAATTTAATATAAATGCAACTTGTATTTATAACCCACTTAATAAAAATGAAATTCTTGATAAATCAAAAAAAAAATCAGCTAAAATTTTTAAATCTAACAAAAAATTAAGAATTCTAAATATTGGGCGTTTTACTGATCAAAAAGATCAGTTAACACTACTTAAATCTCTGAATAATTTAAAAAATGATATTTTGTTCGAGGCCTGTATAGTGGGAAGAGGCATGTTAAAAAAAAAGTTACAGAAATATATTTCGAACAATAACCTTAATAAATATGTCAAAATAATTAATTTTGTTGATAACCCTTATCCTCTAATAAAGCAAACAAATTTGTTTGTTTTAAGTTCTAAGTTTGAGGGACTTCCGAATGTTTTGTTGGAAAGCTTAGTATTAAAAAAATTTATAATTTCAAGTGATTGTAGGACAGGTCCAAAAGAAATACTGTTGAATGGTAAAGGTGGATTTTTATTTAATGTTGGTGATCACAAAATGCTAGAAAAAAAAATTAAATATTTTCATTTGAATAAAATAAAATGTCAAAAAATGATGATGAATTCTTATAAATCTTTAAAAAGGTTTGACTATAATAAAAACTTAAAAATGTATTTAGATTTATTTAAATCTTAAATTAATTTACTCATAAATTTTAAGAATTTTATTCAATCTAAAATAATGTTGAAAAGTTGTATATTTTTTTGCATTTTTTTTTAGCCTTACTTTATTTTGGTAAATTTCTTTTCTTTCCATATCAGAAAATTTTTCCAAACTTTTAAAAAGCTCATCTTGAATATTGCTCTTAAACAAAATTCCATTTTTTCCGTCCTCTAAAAATTCTCTTGGACCATTTGGACAATTGCTTGATATTACAAAAGTATTGCATACTGCTGCTTCTACAATAACAAAACCGACCTCTTCCCAAAGTGAAGACAATACGAGTACATCACATTCGCGCATGTAGCTAAAAATATTTTTTT
>CETW01034692.1_pt1 | contig 11498 bp, 10 predicted proteins | sample 361381 | NCBI WGS metagenome assembly CETW01 (sample SAMEA2620570, study PRJEB7988) | marine metagenome | isolation source: saline water (ENVO:00002010), including
ACTATTGAGGATAATATAATGATTCTTAATAGTGGACAAACAGGTACGCCTGCCGCATCTTTAAGATCAGGTATTGAGATAGAAAGAGGAGATGCAACTAATGTAAAATTACAATTTAACGAAAACACTGATAAATGGGAGTTTACAAATGATGGCTCAACATTTTATCAGTTCCCAATAACTATAGGTGATTTAGCTTCAGCTAAACTAGAGTTAGATCACGATTTAATAATAGATTCTAAAATAGTAACAAAACATAGTAACACTGTAAAAACTATGGTTGTTACTGTTGTAACTAAAACAGCTGCGCATCCCGCACATGGTACGGGAAGTACTTCAGGTTATTCTATAGACGGTGTAGAATCACCTGAACTAACTTTCGCTGTAGGAAATACTTATAGGTTTGACGTTTCAGATTCAAGTAACGGACTTCATCCATTAAGGTTTTATGATGATGAATTACGATCAAATATTTATAGCACAGGGGTAACTATAAATGGCACTCAGGGTCAAAGCGGTGCATATGTACAAATTGTACCTACAGAGTCTACACCCACAGTGTTATATTACCAATGCTCGTCTCACCCTAATATGGGCTGGAAGTCTGTATTTAATACAAAAAACCTAACAGGGTTTAATACAGATAATTTAGCTGAAAGTCCATATAATTTATATTTTACGAATGCAAGAGCAGATGCTAGAATAGCTGCCGCTTCGATAAACGCATTGTCTGACGTAGATATTACAACAAGTGCTCCTTCTACAGGTCAAGCTCTTGTTTGGGACGGTAGTAAATTTGAACCCGGCGCAGTTGGTAGCACACTAACTGTTAAAGACGAAAGTACAACTCTTAGCACTGCTGCTACTACACTAAAGTTTGCAGGATCAGGTGTTACAGCCTCTGGAACAGGTGCAGAAAAAACAATCACAATACCAGGTGGAACTTCTGGTATAACAGTACAGGAAGAAGGTAGCTCGTTATCTACTGCAGCCACAACTTTAAACTTTACAGGAAGTGCTGTTACAGCTTCTGGTACCGGGGCTACTAAAACAATTAATATAACAGGTGGTAGCAGCAGTAGCGGTACTGTTACTATAGAAAAAAATGTATATACAGGCGATGGCTCAGATGTTACATTTGATACGTCAACGGCTATTGCTAATGAAAATAACGTACAAGTATATATAGACGGTGTTTACCAATCTAAAGATAATTATACAACAAGTGGTAGTACTGTAACTTTTGGTACAGGCAACGCTCCACCAAATGGAACGTCTGTAGAGCTTATACATATGGTATCTACCTCTGGGGTTATTGCAAGAGATAGCTTTACTGGTAACGGTTCAACTACAGCATTTGTACTTTCTATGAGCATTTCAAATGAAAATGCTACACAAGTATACTTAGATGGTGTTTATCAAAGTAAAAACAACTACACAACTTCTGGCAGTACATTAACGTTCACTTCCACCGCACCACCGAACGGTACTGCTATAGAGGTTGTTCATATAAAAGCAGTTGCTGCTTCATCTTTAAATAAAAATAATTTTACAGGTAATGGATCTACAACATCATTTACATTATCACAAAGTATTGACGATGAAGCTAAAACCTTTGTATTTATACAAGGTGTTTACCAAGAAAAATCAACCTATGATATATCAGGTACAACTTTAACATTTAGTACAGCTCCTCAAAACGGTTATACTATTGAAGTTATGGCCTTTAGTACTATATCAGTTGGAAATAATGTAATTGAGGCAACTAATTGGCAATCTGCTATTAAAACATCAAATTTTACAGCAGAAAAAGGAAAAGGGTACTTTGTTAATACATCGGGAGGTGCTGTGACAGTAACTTTACCTTCTAGTCCTTCACTAGGAGATATAGTAGCAGTTTCAGATTATGGTGGTAGCTCAGCAACTAACAATATAACTTTTACCTCATCGGATAATATACAAGGTGGATCAGGTAATAAAGTATTAGCTACAAATAATGGCTCAATAAAACTTGTTTATTCTGATTCAACTAAAGGATGGGTTACTGCAGCAGATTCAACTGATGCATTAGAAAACCCTGCTATTAATATAACTTATTTAGTAGTTGCTGGCGGTGGTGCCGCGGGAACAAGTGGTGGCCGCGCAGGTGGTGGTGGCGCCGGCGGTTTTAGAACAGGTACACTATCAGCTGTTAGTATGGGTACTTCTTATACAGTAACTGTAGGTGCTGGAGGTACAGGACCATCTAGCAACCAATCCCAAGGTGGCGACGGAGGAAATTCTTTATTTGGTTCAATATCGTCTACCGGTGGCGGTGGTGGAGGTGGCCATTATACCGGATCTACCACTAACGGTCGAACAGGAGGTTCAGGTGGTGGTGGCTCTACTTTGTCTGGTTCTTATTCATCAGGAGGGGCTGGGAATGCTGGTGGCTATACGCCTGTTGAAGGTTACGCTGGAGGCGGAGGTGGATATTCTGGATCAGTTTATGCATCTGGTGGTGGTGGTGGTGCTGGAGGCGCTGGAGGTACAGGTAATTACAGCACGGGTAATGCTGGAAATGGTGGTATTGGAGCTACTACTACAATGATAACAACTACCCAAGCGGGTACGCTTAGCATTGGGCAAGTTAGCAGTGGTAATGTTTATTTCGCCGGTGGTGGTGGTGGTGGTGCATCCGGAGGTAATAATGTTGCTGGTACCGGTGGACTAGGTGGCGGAACAGCAGGTAATAGCTACACAAATTCAGGCGGCACAAACACCGGCGGGGGTAGCGGCGGCTGGGGTGGCACTTCTAACGGGAATGGCGGCTCTGGAGTGGTGCTATTAAAATATCCTAGTTCAGCAACAATAACAGTACCATCGGGGTTAACAGCTCAAACAATTACAGAGGGTTCTGATAAAATAACAGCATTCAAATCAGGTACTGGAACAATAACATTTAATTAATATGGCACATTACGCTTTTTTAAACATGCAAAATATCGTTACTGAAGTAATAGTAGGTAAAGATGAAACTGAAGGCCCAACAAATTGGGAAATGCATTATGGCAATTTACGTGAACAGGTTTGCAAAAGAACCTCTTATAATACAGCCGGAGGAGAGCATAGACTAGGTGGTACGCCATTTAGAAAAAATTATGCTGGTATAGGATATACATATGATTATGAAAAAGATGCTTTTATACCACCAAAGCCTTATGCTAGTTGGACATTAAATAACGATAAATGCATATGGGAACCTCCTGTGGAATACCCTAGTGATGATAAAATATATGTGTGGAATGAAGACACTACGTCTTGGGATGAAATAACTTAATATGGCACAAACTAAAGTAAAATATCCGGGATTAATAGATTTTGAAACTACAACTGTAGATTTTTTAGTCATAGCCGGTGGGGGTGGTGGACCCAGTGGATACCAAGCTGGAGGCGGCGGTGCTGGTGGATATAGAGCTTCTTACAATAATGAAACATCTGGTGGTGGTGGTAGTTCAGAAAACTCAGCTACTGTAAATATTGGAACTAGCTATACTGTAACTGTTGGTGCAGGCGGAGCTGGTGGTCCAGCTTTAAGTGCTATAACCTCAGGTAGTTATCCTGGAAATGGTAGTAATTCTGTATTTGCAACTATAACCTCTATAGGTGGAGGGGCTGGGGCAAGTTATTGGAATGGTAATGCTACTACGAGCAGCCTTGGCGATAGTGGGCACAAAGGTAGAGATGGTGGGTCTGGAGGTGGAACTGGATTAAGGCAAGCGCCTGATTTGACTGGAGGTAGCGGAACTGCAAACCAAGGGTACAATGGAGGAGGATATAGTGGAGCTACTGTTAGTGGCAGTGGCGCTTATCAAGATCCGTATTCTGGTGCCGGTGGTGGTGGCGCTGGCGCTGTGGGAACTACAGTAACAGCCAGTACTTTAACTGGTAACGGAGGTAATGGAGTAAGTTCTACTATTACAGGCTCCGCTGTAACTAGAGCCGGCGGCGGTGGTGGTGGCGTATTTCAAGGATCTGCAGTTGCTAGTGGAGGTTCAGGCGGCGGCGGCGCTGGAGGAAAACATAGAGTATCGGGTTCCGACGCTACAACAACAGCGGCAACGGCAGGCACTGTAAATACAGGAGGCGGTGCCGGGGGCGAAGGTATTAACAATACAACTGGTAAAGCGGGAGGGTCAGGTATTGTAATTTTAAGATACCCTAATACCCAAACAATAACTATAGGATCTGGTTTAACTGGAACAACCGCTACGGTTGGGAGTGACAAAGTTACTACTTTTACAGCAGGAACTGGAACTATACAATTTGATTAATTATGGCAATAACAAAAGTAACAAGCAACGTATTATCGGACGATTCGGTTTCTTATGACAAACTAGGCGTAGAATTTACAGCATCTTCCGCGTTATCAGGAACAGCAATAGATTGGGATGTAGCACAAGTATTTACAAAAACACTTAGCGGCCCTACAACATTTACATATACTAATGATGAAATTGGTATGGTAAAAGATCTTGTAATAAATGGCGAATATGCAATTACGTGGCCTTCAGGAACTAAAATAATAACAGGTACATATGACGGCTCTGTTCCAAACTTAATACAAGTTGTTAAAACAGCAGCAGGACAATACTGGTTATCAATTTCAAAAGAAGCATAATAATGGTAGCAATAGAAAGAAACGGAGCAATACAAACTTTTAATAGACTTCCAAACGAATGGAATGACGATAAGGGCTATCATATAAATTTTAGAAAAATTACTAATAAAGAGAATTATGGTTTTTATGATGTTGTAATACCCTCGCATGATCCTCTTACGCAAAATTTATCTGAAATATTCTGGGATGCTGATAATGAAGTATTTACATATACTGTAAATAACATTGATTTTGATGCTACATATACAATTGAAGTAGAAGATGAAGAAGGCAATAAAACAGAGGAAACAAGATCTGTATACGATCAAAACGAATTAAAAGCAAATATTATTTTTGAGTTAAAAAATAAAGCTAATAATTTGTTGTCGCCAACTGATTGGTATACTAGTAGAAAATCTGAATTAGGCACAGCTATACCTGATTCTGTATTAGCGGCTAGAAAATCTATTAGAGATAAAGTTGATATAATAGAAGCACAAGTAAATGCTTTAAGTAATACAGAAAGTATAATAAAATTTACATATACTCTTACTGAATAAATGTTAGGTAAAAAACTTATTAATCCAGGCGGTGTTGCCTGTACTACAGACACTACCCAAATACTAGATGGAGACACAACTCAATCTACAGCTTTATATAGGTTTGAAGATAATGTAAATGATACCGCGTCTAGTACTGGTAAATTTGGTAAAGGAGCAATATTTACATCAGCACTTACTACAAGAATAGATCTATCATCAAATGCAGCATTTGCTAAATCAAATGATTTTTCTTTATCTATGTGGTTTTACATGGATACAATGGCTGCGAATGATAATCAAACGATTCTTGCTTATAATACTAACCTTACTCCTAGGTATTTCATTATGTTTAATAACGGCAGCGGTAATATTGGAAATATTAGATTTTATGGAGGTGGGTCTACTAACCGTTATTCTGCAAATAGTTTATTTTCTACTGGATCATGGTATCATTTAGCTGTATCTAAATCATCTACAGCAGGTCTTGTAGTATATTTAAATGGTACTGCTGTTATAACTCAAACAGGAGAAACTGCTGCTTATACAAATGGGAGTCAAGCTAATAGTAAAAATTGTATAGGCGCTTATTACGCAGCAAATAGTCATCTTTATCAATTTAAAGGCAAAATAGATCAATTTCGAGTATTTAATAAGCCAATAACTCAGGCGGAAGTAAATACTCTTTACGCCGAAACATCTTCCACTGTTAACACATTACAAATTTTAGGTGACACAAGCTGTATTGCAACATATACTCTTGAAGGAAACGCAGATGATTTATCTAATAATTATGATGCAACCGCTACATCAGATGTAATATATGATTATAATGGCACTCTCTCTGGAGCAACTTATGTTACAGGTAAATTTGGTAAAGCTGCTTCATTTGATGGAACTAACGACTATATAAGTGCTTATAATCCAAATGCTTCTGGGGGTGCAAGAAGTTTTTCGGCTTGGATTAAAACTACTTCAACGGCTTTCCAAACTATAATTAGCAATGGTGGTGCTAGCCACTCTAGAGGATTAAATATGTTTGTTTATAATAACAAACTATATAGTACCTCAGGAAATGGTTCAGGCGAAAATTATGGTCCTACGTCTTCCGCGAGTATAAATACGGGTGAGTGGGTTCATTGTGCACTTACAATGAGTGGCACTGCATCTGGTTCAATATTAAAAGCTTATGTTAATGGTACTTTAGATGGTACTCATACAACAACTGTAGCAATTACTGATACATCCGATTCGTTTAGAATAGGAGGCCGTTATATTAATGGTTCTTATGCTTCTGCTTGGTTTAATGGTCAAATAGATCAAGTTCGAATATTTGACAAAGAGTTAAGCCCCGGCGAAATAAATAGTCTTTATAATGAAACTACAACTACGGCAGCACTGAATACTATAACCAACCCATCTACTATAGCATATTATAAAATGGCTGATGATACAGATGAAACCGGGTCTTATAATGGTACAGCTTCAACCGTAGATTTTAATGTTGAAGGTAAATACGGTTTTGCTAGTAAATTTAACGGCAGTAGCAGCTATATATCTTTTCCATCCCCTTATTCTCATACCTCAAATGAAGAGAATATAACTGTTTCTTGGTGGATGAATGGCGATAGTGTTTTTTCAAACGGTAGCTTTTGGGCTATTTTAGGCGGAGAAATAAGTAACTCTTCCGGTAATGCAGGAACTATTAATATAAATGCATATGGGAAAGGAACTAATCAAGCATATATTTCGCTTACAAGAATATGGGGGAGTAGCGCAAGATACCACCATTCAGCCTCCACTTCAAGTAGCGACTGGGTTACAATGATACCTGGTCAATGGTATCATAATGTAATTACTTATGATCCTGTTACAAATTCTTCTAAATATTATGTAGATAATACTTTAATATATAATATTACATTTTCAACATATTCAACAAGTGGGAATGCTACTAATGGTACTTTAGCCTGGGGAAAATATCGAAATGGAAATAGTTACTTTAGTGGTAAAATAGATCAAGCAAGATTTTTTAATAAAGTAATTAGCGCGGATGAAGTTACAAAACTTTATAATGAAATACAATGTGCTAATGCTATAACTACCCCTGAAAGTTATTTTAATACTAAATTATATCCTGGTGACGGCAACACTACTCAAACAATAACAGGGGTAGGTTTTGAAGCTGGATTTACTTGGATAAAAGATAGAAGTGTAGCAGAAAGTCATGCTCTTTTTGATTCTGTTAGAGGTGCTAATCAATGGTTATCATCTAATACTACAGCTGCTCAAACAACATATTCAGGCAACTATGGTCTTCTTTCTTGGAATAGTAATGGATTTCAAGTTGGCAACGGAACTGCAGTAAACGATTCAAGTGAAAACTATGTATCATGGAATTGGAAAGCAGCTTCATCTAATACAACTAATAATGATGGAACAATTGCAAGCACAGTAAGAGCATCACAAGAATCTGGGTTTAGCATTGTCAATTGGAGTGCTACAACAACGGTTAGTGACTTAGTAGGCCATGGGCTTTCAGCTAAGCCTCAAATTATTATAATGAAAAATGCATCAAGTGCTTCTACAAATTGGTTTGTTTTTTCAGATATATTTGATGGAAGCTATGACTTTCTTTATTTAAACACAACTGCGGCAAAAGCAAATAGTTCAAGGAATAAGCCTACAGCAACTGTATTTGATCAAGGTAATTTAGGTGGAGTAAGTGCTGGCAACAATTGTATTGCTTATTGTTTTCATTCAGTAGATGGTTACCAGCGTATAGGCTCTTATGTTGGAAATGGTTCAGCTTATGGCACTTTTGTTTATACAGGATTTGAGCCAGCTTGGTTAATGATTAAAAGAACAGATGCAGCTGGAGAATGGAATATTTTTGATAACAAAAGAGATACGGAAAACCCAAGAGATGTTACTTTGTGGGCTCAAGATTCTGCTACTGAATCAACTGCATCTCAGTCTGGTGTTTATGATGTAGATTTTTTAACTAATGGTTTTCAAATTAAAAACACTTATAATCCTTTTAACAATTCTTCTGGTACTTACCTGTTTATGGCTATAGCCGCTAACCCAGACACTACAGCGCCAACTAAAACTAGTAGTTTTAATACAATAACATGGTCAGGCTCGGGGGGAGCTACAAATATAACAACAGTAGGATTTAAACCTGATTTAGTATGGTGGAAAGCTAGAAATTCAAGTAGCTATAATTGGAAAGCAATTAACAGTATTAGAGGGGCTTCAAAAAATTTATATCCAAATTTAACAAATGCAGAAGCTACTGACGTTGCTACAACTGCTTTTATTGATAATGGATTTTCTTTTGGTAGCGGAGGGAATGGCAATGTTAGTTCATTAAACTTCGTTGGTTATGCCTGGAAAGGTTTAGACCACGATAGGAATTTAGCCGCTATAAATAACGACGGGTCTATTACAAGTATCGTGTCTGCTAATCCAGAAGCGGGCTTTTCGATATTTCGGAATATAGGCACCCCTAGCACTTCTAGTACTATAGGGCATGGACTAAGCCAGGCTCCGGATTTAGTTATTCAAAAGGCTTTTGCTGTTACTGGTGATTGGTATGTATTATTTAAAGTAGATGGAACAAATTGGCAATATTCAAAATTAAATACAACTGCTGCTTTTTTAACACCCGGTACAACATTTGGATTAAGTTCTACCACAATAAATAACTGGGGATGGAATGGCTATGATATGATTAATTATTGTTGGCACTCTGTAGCGGGACACAGTAAAATAGGAACTTATACCGGAAATGCAAGCACAACAGGGCCCTCTATAACAGTTGGATTTAGACCATCTTGGGTACTTATTAAAAAAACATCTGGTACAGGAAGTTGGTATATTTTTGATGCCGCAAGAGCAGGTAGTACAACAGCTTTCCCAAAAATGTTATATGTAAATTTAAGTAATGTGGAATATGACACAACTGGAACAGCTTATGACGGGATGGTTATTACTACTACAGCTACCACTTTTGAAGTAGACTTTAGCAGCGCTTGGGCAGATTTAAACGCTTCTGGAAGCACTTACTTATATATGGCATTTAAATAAAATTAAATATGGCAAAAAAACGTTTTAAAGATACCGGCGTTGGGAAATTCTTATTAGAAAAAATACCTAACGTCGTTGGCGCAATAGCAGGTGATACACCAGTTGGATCTGTAATACAAGCTATTATAGGTGGCTCTGATATGTCAGAAGCTGATAAAAAAATTGCACTTAAAAAACTAGATATTGAAAGGGCTGAAATAGATGGCACAACAAGACGCTGGGTAGCGGATGCAACTTCGGGGTCGTGGCTTGCAGCAAATGTTCGGCCTTTAACTTTAGTTTTTTTAACGGTAAGCTATGTAGCCGGTTGGTATATGGGCTACCCTTTAGATTCAATTACAGGTTTACTTACTATTGTGATTGGCGGCTATTTTGGCTCGCGTGGAGTAGAAAAAGTATTTGGGAATAGTAAACATAAATAAAAAATGCAAGACCTTAAAATATACGGGATTTCCGTAAGCGGAATAACATTTTCTTTTCTGCCAGACATAAACCCAATGTTACAGACAGTGGTGTTACTATTAACTATCATATATACTATAATTGGCATAACACAAAAATTAAAAAAATAAAATGAAATATTTTAATGAATCTGAATTTAGTAATTTTGAAATGATGGATGAAAAGCTTTTGTCTATGTTAGATAAAATGCGTGAAATTTATGGCTATCCAATTAAAATTACATCAAGCTATAGAAGTCCTGAGCATCCAATAGAAGCTGCAAAAGAGCAACCAGGTGAACATGCTTACGGCGCTGCTGTTGATATTGAAAGTGTTGGCGGGGGTAAAACATTTAGATTAGTAAAAGCTGCAATTGAAGTGGGCTTCACTAGAATAGGTATTAGTAGAAAAAAAGGATTCATACACTTAGGCATTGGATATTCCGGTGCGCCTGACACAACAATTTGGACATACTAAAATGAAATTAATTAGAAAAATATCTATTGGCCAGGATTATAAAAACGAAGCAATGCATTATTCTGTAGGTCAAGAAGTTTATGGTGGTCACAAGATTTGTGACATTATAGAAGAATTAGAAGGCTATTCAATTTATATTGAAAAAGATGGTGCACAATTACCATGGAAACAATTTAATAAAAACATGGCTGTTTCAATCGAATACAATTTAGACTATTAATGAGATCTTTATATAATTATATTATATTTACAAAAGAACGTTATAATAATAAAAAAGACTTAGAGGGAAAAGAACTTATACTAAATACTGAAATTACAGAAAGAGATTTTCATTTTGTAAATAGAATTGGTAAAGTAGTTAGTATACCTATTAACATAAAAACTCCTATACAATCCGGAGATGATGTAATTATTCATCATAATGTTTTTAGAAGATGGTTTGATGTCCGCGGCAATGAAAGAAATTCAGGGTCTTTTATAACAGACAATACATATACAGTTTATCACGATCAAATATTTGGTTACAAACGAAACGGTAAATGGAAAGCTTTACCAGATTTTTGTTTTGTAGCACCTATAAAACAAGATTCTAAATGGAGCGTTTTAAGCGAAAAAGAATTAGTTGGAAAGCTTGTGTATAGCAATGACTATTTAAAGTCATTAGGAGTCACCGAGGGCGACATAGTGGGCTTTACACCTGCATCTGAATACGAATTTAATATTGAAAATAAAAAATTGTATAGAATTAAATCAAATGATATAAATATTAAATATGGACAGACGCAAAAAAGTAATTGAAGCGGCTGAAAAAGCTTTAGTTGAATTAGAAAAAGTTATAAAACAAAAAATTGATTTAGCGGATTTAGATCCAGAAAAAGCAAAAATAGCTGCACAAGCAAAATGGGCTGCAATAGAAGATTCTTTTAAAATAATAGATAAAATAGAGCAAGTACATAACACTAAAAAAGAAGCAGAAGAAGAGTCCATAAAATTTTTAGGAGTTGAAAATCGAGTTAAATAATGTATAAACAAACACTATATAATTTAATTACAGATCATATTAACACTAAAGAGGTTAAAAAAAATAATCGATATAAAAAATATAATTACGGATATAATGAAGACCTCGACTGTGTAGTAATAAGCAAAGATGGTACTATAGGTAAAATTTTTGAAGTACAAGGGTTACGTATTGCATTACCTGCAACACCTAAACAAATATATTCAAATAGCAAAAAGCCTGAAGATCAAGTTTTTAAGCAAACCTTAAAACCTGCTACACTGTCTAAAATTAAATCGATACATGATTT